>Ga0074195_1000771_pt1 | contig 55606 bp, 61 predicted proteins | sample EPASupsiteHSE623_FD_64525 | JGI IMG/M metagenome (GOLD analysis project Ga0074195, IMG submission 64525) | Bioremediated contaminated groundwater from EPA Superfund site, New Mexico - Sample HSE6-23 | ecosystem: Environmental > Aquatic > Deep subsurface > Groundwater > Contaminated ...
AAAGGTCAGAGTTATCAGGAATACCCTCCATCTGCAAATGCTTGTTCAGGGCATCTTCATTCTGAGACAGAATAGCCAGGGCTTTATCCCGGTTTGGTGTGTTCCAGTTGGCAATGGCATAATCCAGCATCTTTAAGAATGCGGGCGGGTAATCCACTTCCTGAATCAGGTGGGGTTTACCTGCAATCATGTTGCGGGTTTTTACAAGGTGTGCATAGATGGTTTGCAGACGTTCCTGTTCGTTGTCTGCACCGAGGTTGTCAAGTCCTTCGAGGTCGTTCACCAAATCCATTACATTGGATGTAGTGCCGGAAAGGACGGCTACATTGATTCCGTTCAGGCTCATAGTAAAATCTTTTTTTGCGGTAAATGGTTTTTCGTAATTAAAGCGTGATAACACACAGTCAATAATGTATTCACCCTGTCCGTTCTCTTTAGGTACAACCACGTAAACATGCTGGTACACGTCCTGATCGTACTTTGTTATGCGGAAATGGTGAGGGATTTGGAGATTTGTTAGGATAGATGAAACGAAGATTGAAAAGCAATCACAGTCAATGCCGGTTGAGCGTTCTGCCCAGCTACGGCAAGGACGGCGCAGTTGCTCCAATCCACGTTTGTCTAACTTATATTGAATATGGTTGTAGAGAAAGTTCCAGATGTTCTGGCAGGTTTCTCCGATGCTTTTTCCTTTGAGGTATTGTGCGATTTTCTTTGTGTCGTTGAGATATTTCCAAACGACTTTCTTCATCAGCTCTACTGTGTCATCAACTTCACCATCCTTAATAACAAGTCTGTCCTTTTCTTCCGGGAATCCGAAAAACTGATTGAACTGTTTGCCGTCCTGAATAGGACGGTAACCGCTGCTTATAGATTGTATGGATAGTTTGGTACTCATAAAATCTTTTCGGATTCAGATTCGTAAGAAAGTCCGTTTGCATAGAGAGAGTATTTCATCTCCAGGGGAACTGATAAAGCAGTACCGAAAGCTGCAAGGTCTTTGGCTTTGAATGCAGCAATGATCTGAGGTATTTTACCAAGAATACCGACAATGTACCCGGCAAGAATAGTCCAGGGAACAACGAGTTCTATTGTATCAATCATTGTATCTGCAAGGGGTTTTATGGTGATCTCTTTATCTTCGGGGTGAGTACTGGTAATGTATTTCCCTTTAGTAGTAAGAGTTATCACGGGCTTTGTGATTATCATAGTGGTTTTGGTTGGGTTCGCAGCATTGATTTCTGTGCGGATCACCAGACCACGCATGTCAACTGTATGAATCCGGGGATTTGAAAGCGAAGTCACGAGCTTCTCTGAAACCCGCTTCATGCCAAAGAGTTTATATATCCCAAAGGCAAGGCCACCAACAATCCCTATTTTAAAGATCGTGTTCATTTGCGAAAACTTCTTTTGAGGTAATCAATAATGAGCTTTACTCCGTAGCCTACAATTGCAGAAACGGCAGCATAAAAAGCAACATCGGCCACACCTTCTAATGAGATGTTGGCCAATGTCAGGTGGCTGGAGAGGGCTTTACCTACTCCTCCGAAAATCCCGGAGGTGGTGGAAACTATGGAATTTGTGATGTTTTGCGACATTTCTTTGTAGTTCTACCCGATGTCGGGTGGTTATGACTACAAAGGTCTGACAGGTTGAAATGGCCGATGGGCGAAGTTGAAACAAAGTGGGCAAAGATGAAATAAAGTGAGCAAAGTTGAAACAAGTTGAGCGAAGTGTATTTTATTGTAATAATCTTTGAAATAAAGTTTTAATTATTTAAATTTGCTTAATCTTAATTACATAATAAATTTCTCGAAAGGAGGCAAAAGCATGAATTACGAAAAACCAAAAGTTTTAGCACAAAGTACTATTATGATGGCTGATTGTCGGCCAAATAGTAAGCCGAGTGGAAGGCCTTGTAATCCGCCTAAACCACGGGGAAGTAAATAAACAAAATAACAGGCGACTGAATGTTAATAAAAATAGCGAGGTCGCCTGTTTTATTTAGAGACGTTAGATGTTTTTCAAGCTCAGATCAGTTGTTATATTTAGGAACTATAAGACCTTTGGGTATTTAACAGACAATAGAAATTTCGGATATCTCAAAGAGGAAAAAGAAAATCACATAGGTGACAAAATAATATCAGAAAGTGGTTCTATATTTATTTCAGTTTTAGGTAAGAGATCCCAATCTCTTGATTCTCTTGTAAAGAAAATCAAAAAACATTTTACAAATGTTGACGATAAAACAATAAAGAATGATGCTTTAGAGTTTTATCGCACGCTCGAAACCGACGGTTTTATAGTATCTGGTGATACTCTGCAAAAGTGTGATGATAAAGACACAAAGTTTTCTTACAAGAAATTAGTAAACAGTGATATTTCAAATGAGTATTCTTTCCCAGCTATTATCCATCATGAAAAATACACACAGGATTTTCTTGAAGAATTCTTCAAAGGCAAGCCCCAATTAACTAATTTGCATATTGAAATTACAAGCAGGTGTAATGAAAGATGCTTACACTGTTATATCCCACATGAAAACAAAACACAGAATATCGATCCTGAATTGTTTTATAAAGTATTAAAACAGTGCTTCGACCTAAAGTTATTACATATAACATTAAGTGGTGGAGAGCCGATGTTACACAAAAGTTTTTGCGGGTTTTTAAAAAAATGCAGACAATTTGGTTTTTCAGTAAATGTTCTCAGTAATTTAACTTTGCTAAATGAAGAAATAGTTAAGGAGATGAAAGCAAACCCCCTTTTGGGTGTTCAAGTCTCATTGTATTCTATGAATCCTGATATTCACGATGAGATAACCCAAATGAAAGGGAGTTTAGTAAAGACAAAAAATGCAATCTTGACACTTGTTGAAAACGATATCCCGTTGCAAATTAGTTGCCCTATAATGAAACTTAACAAAAACTGTTATAAGGATGTTATAAAATGGGCGAAGAAATATAACATAAATGTCGGAGAAGATTATGTAATTATTGCAAGATATAATCATTCAAAATTAAATTTGAATTGTCGTTTATCAGTCAATGAAATAAAAGAAGTGATAAATGACAAAATTCTGAATGATTCCAATTATATTGAGCAAATGGCAAAAGAGATGGAGAAGAAAAAAAGTATGACAACTGACGATTATGTTTGTAGTGTTTGTCATTCATCAGTCTGCATTGCAGAGAATGGTAATGTATACCCATGTGCAGGATGGCAGGATTATATAATTGGTAATGTAAAAGAAACTTCACTTTATGATATTTGGAACCATTCTGAAAAGGTACAATACCTAAGAAATTTGCGCAATCGAGACTTTCCTAAATGTATTCAATGTTCTGATAAAGTATTCTGTACCCTATGTTTGGTTAGAAATGCAAACGAAAACACTCAAGGGAATCCGTTAGTGGTAAATGATTATTTCTGTAAAGTTGCAAAGCTCAACAAAAAAATAATGTTTGAATCGAGAAGGAAACAAATGAATAAGTAATTAAAGAAAACGCCAAAGTCCTTTTAATTCTTTGTTTTTCCAGAACTCAAAAATCTTACAGATCTACTATTAATTACACTATTACCAATTCTGTTTGCATACAAGAGATTGTAGCATGTGAAAGAAATACTACTTTTGCGAAATAATTGAATAATCATGGATAGTACGAGTAATACCTTTGATGATTGTAAGAGCAATCTGACCTGGAGTTTGGTGTATAAAATAGGTGGATGGGCAACAATCCTTGTAATTATTGGAACCTTGACAGATATTGTAATTGGAACCGCACTCGGTGGTGATCTGTCGAAATTACCGGCAACAGCAATTGCCAGGTTTGAGCAGTTTAGTGAAAGTGTCTGGATGGGCTTATATTGCCTTGACTTTCTTAATGTAATTACGATGTTGCTTCTCGTTCCCGGATTCTTTGCTCTTTTTGCTGCAATGCGTAAGGTAAAAAAAGGTATAGCAATGCTGGCATTAATTGTATTTGCCATAGGAACAACAGTTTTTGTTGCAAATAACATGGCTTTATCGATGCTCGAATTGAGCAACAAATATTCTTTGTGTAACGATATGGCTCAAAAAAACCTATATGCAGCTGCCGGAGAATCTATATTAGCGCAGGGCGCACATGGAAGTCCAGGTGTTTTCTTCGGATTTTTCCTTGTCCTTATTTCGGAATTGTTGATTTCTTATACAATGCTTAAGAGTAAGGTATTCTCAAAAGCATCAGCCTATACGGGAATCCTCGGAACCATTTTAATGATGGTTTACATAGTTCTTGTAACATTTGTACCAAACGTTAAAGAAATTGCAATGAATATTGCAGCTCCAGGGGGAATATTACTCCTTGTATGGATGGTCTTGTTCACCCTGAAACTTTTCAAAATAGGAAGGACTGAATAAAAATGAATGCTATTGTTATTTACGATTCCAATTTTGGAAACACGAAAATAGTTGCAGACTCAATCGCCAAAGGAATAGGAAATAGTACGAAAGCTGTTTCTGTTTCCGATATAAAACTTGAGGAAATTGGCAAGTTTGATCTTATCGTTGTGGGAAGTCCGATTATTGGATGGAAACCAACAGAGAAAATGGGGCTATTCCTTGACAGTATGAGTTACGGTCATTTGAAGGGAATAAAAGTTGCAACTTTTGATACCAGAGTGAAAATGTTTATTCATGGTGATGCTGCTAAGAAAATGGCTGCTAAACTTAAAGAATTGGGGGCAGAAGTGGTTGTTGAACCCTTACCCTTTTATGTCAAAGGTAAAGATGGCCCTTTGTTTGATGGAGAAGTTGAACGGGCAATTGTCTGGGGTGGAGAGATTCAGAAAAGATTCCAGCAGTAAGTTTTTTAATTAGAATTGTATATATAGATTAAATGAAAAAGAATCGGAAGCTTTACATATTCTTAGGAATATTACAATTGATAATTGCCATAGGAGCCATTCCGGCGGGTCTTGCTTTTACTATTGATCCAACTGGACATTCAAATGGTGGAAATACAGAGATTCTAAGTAATTCACCTTTTAATGACTTTCTCATTCCCGGATTATTTCTGTTAATTATTCATGGTGTTGGAAATCTTTTTGGCGCATTCCTTTCATTCTGGAGGTTTAACCTCGCAGGTATTACCGGAATCGCTCTTGGAGTAACACAAGTGCTTTGGATCGTTTTTCAGGTTGTCTGGATCGGATTAAGTAGTTTTTTACAACCCACTTTTTTCATTGTTGGATTTGCTGAAGCTTTGATAGGATATGCTATATATCGAAGGATTAAAAAGCAGAATGAACTGAAAAGAATTTATTAAGGTTCATCCAAAAACTCATAAATCATCCTGATCTGCCATTCCCGGAGTGGTCTTCTGGTCAGTTTCAGTTTTTTTTCAATTGGTTTAATCCATTTACGGAAGGTGTTTCTGCATACTCCGTATTCAATGGCTAATTGCTTTTGTGTTTTTATAAGTTTGGTCATCATATTTTCTTTTAACAAAAATACGTAAGACCTTTGAAACAGTTGCTATTACTGGTTTTTATGCGTTACCATTCTTTATTTTGCGTTTTGGAAATATAGGAAGGTGCATAAAAGAAGAAGCCATCAAAAAGATGGCCTCCAGGGTTCCAGCAATATATAGCTGTAATTGTTTGTTTGTGCAAATATAAAAAAAGCCCTGCATTATGGTGCAGGGCTTCTAACTTAATTCAGGCAGGTGACCAGATTTATTTTGGCCGGTTTGTCGAGAAACTTATCTTTCAGCTTATTCATGTCTTCTCCAACCTTTTTATCCAGAAGCTTGGCATAGTTCTGTGTCATTGTAATTGAGGTATGACCAAGCATTTTAGAGACAGTTTCTATCGGAATATCATTGTTTAATGTAACTGTGGTTGCAAAGGTATGTCTGGCCATGTGTGTGGAGATGTTTTTTTGAATACCGCAAACGTCTGCAATTTCCTTAAGGTAAGCATTCAGCTTCTGGTTTGACAGAACTGGCAAAAGCACGTTATTTTTCTTGCAGTAAGGGTGATTTGCATACTTATCAAGGATTTTCATTGCTACCGGAAGGATAGGAACATGAGAAATAGTATCTGTTTTTACCCTGCGGGTATGAATCCAGAGCTGTCCATCAGTTGACCTAACAATATGCTTGGAAGAAAGTCTTTTTAAGTCTGAATAGGCATATCCGGTAAAACAACCGAAAAGAAAGACATCAGCAACCTGTTGAAGTCTCTCGCATGGGAATTTTTTATTTCCAATGATCCTAAGTTCTTCTTCAGACAGAAATCCCTTATCAACCCTCTTAATCCTTAACTTGATGTTTGTGAATGGGTCATTCTTCATCCAGCCGTTCCCAAAACAGATACGGACAATCTTCTTGAAATTCTTGACGTACTTCATGGCTGAGTTATGATTGCAGCTCCTGACCGTTTTAAGATACAGTTCGTAACCTTTTACAAAATCGGGGTCAAGCTTACTAAGGGGGATGTCCTCAGTCTTGTACTTTTCTTTAATGTAGGCACGAAGATGAGATAAACAGGTCTCATACCGCTGATGGGTGGCCTGAGCATAATCTTTTCCAATCAGCATTTTTACAGATTTGTTGTGTTCTGCAAATACTGCTGCTATGCTTTTATCCTCCGGGTTAACGCCTAAAAAAGAATTTTTCAGACGTGTTGCTGTTATCTCCTGACCCTCGTTGCGAACTTTTGCAAGGTGTTCGCTAAGCTGCTGGCGGATATGAGCAATATAGTCATTGATCTCATTTGCAGCTTTGGTTGTTCCGTTTGCCCCGTTTTTCTCGACATTCCAAAGCTTTGGATCAATTGATCTTAGTACTGCGAGTTCCGCACTGGTCTTGTCTACCTTAATTTTGAGGTAGATGGGTGCTTCTCCGTTTTGGAGAAGTTTTGTTCTCTTGATGTAAAACAAGAAAACGATTCTTGATCTGGTGGTCATAATTTCCTCCTTTTTTTAATGAGTTAAAACTATGCAAACCAGAACTTTCTACCAAATGCAAAGTGCTGCAAATCAGTGAATAAAAATCAATCTGATTGGACTTCAAAACGAGTTTCCAAGTCCAACCGGAAAACCAGCCAAGTGCCGTATTTTTCGTTACTTTCTTGCTTAGGGTATAAAATTAAAAAGTCCCGAAAACATTGGATTTCGGGACTTTTCTTTAGACTGCGCTTTCACGCTGGCGGAGAGGGGGGGGACAGAACCTATGCCCTAAACCGCTTATATATTAATGGTTTCGGAAAACTCAAAACTAAGTACCACGAAAAGTACCACGACTTTTTGTGCCCTAATTCCTGTTTTTCATTTCAGCCAAAGAACGCTTGTTGCTTCGATTTGCGACAAAGTTATAATAACTTTTTCTAAAAAACAAGAAAAATATAATTATTTTGCTATTATACCCATATTATGTCTATATTTGCAAAACTATTAGCACGTTTATTATGAGAATCAACAATTATTTGCTGGATTGGATTGACAACCTTCAAGCGCACGGGAAGTTCTCCTTCTCTTACGAAGAAGTATGCAATCAATTTAAGAATGTAACAGAAACTGCTGTTATCAGGTCTTTGACCAGATTAGCGCAGAAAAGCAAGATTGTGGCTATTTACAAAGGTTTCTATATAATTGTTCCTATTGAATATTCATTAAAGGGGATCATTCCTCCTGCGATGTTCATTGATGCTCTGATGAAGTATGCAAAAAAGAATTACTATGTAGGGCTACTTAGCGCAGCCGTATTTCATGGTGCAGCTCACCAACGCCCACAAGAGTTTTTTGTAGTACACGATCTGCCTTCTATACGTCCAACAGAAAAAAAGGGCATAAGGATAAACTATATCGGAAGGGTTGCTATCAACCAGAATTTTCTGGAAAACCATAAGTCTGAGGCTGGATACATTCCTGTTTCCTGCCCTGAACTGACGGCAATTGATTTGCTGCAATACATCAATTACACAGGTGGAGTGAATCGTGCAGCAACTGTTATAAACGAACTCTGCGAAAAGATCAAGCCCGGAAAGTTTACATCAGAACTTATTCTAAGTACTCAGGCTGCTGTTTTACAACGTCTCGGTTATATAATAGAAAATGTCGCAGGGAATCAACGATTGGCCGATGATATTTACATTAAGGTAAAGAAAGTTATTCCTGAGTTCCGTCCACGGCTCCTGAAAACTTCCGGTACAACAAAGGGATTTGAGACAGACCCAAAGTGGAAGATAATTATTAATACTGAAATTGAGATTGACGAATGATACCAACAGCATACATAAGAGAATGGCGAAATAACGTCCCCTGGCAGGATAGTGATATGGTTGAACAAGACCTTATTATTTGCAGGGCATTGACTGAAATATACAACAATCCCTTTCTGTCCTCCAATCTTGCGTTCAGGGGAGGTACTGCTTTGCACAAACTATACATTCATCCACAGCCCAGATATTCTGAGGATATTGACCTTGTACAAATAAAGCCGGTGCCGATCAAAGAAACGATTGTAGAAATTCAGAAAACACTATCATTCTTAGGAAAATCCGAAGTAAGGCAAAAGGCAAACAATAATACAATTGTATATAAGATTTCATCGGAAAGTATGCCGGAGGTTTTCCTGAAATTGAAAATAGAGATAAACTGTCGTGAACACTTTACCGTTCTTGGTATTCAGAATGTAAATTTCAATCTCAATTCTTCATGGCACAAGTCAGACTGTATATTAAAAACATACAGAGTAGAGGAATTGCTTGGCACAAAACTGAGGGCATTATATCAGCGCAGAAAAGGTCGTGATTTATACGACTTGTACAAGGCAATTACTCTAATAAATCCTGATACTTCAATCTTACTTCAGTGTTACCGTGAATACATGAAAAACTCTGTTGAAAAACCTCCGACAAAAAAGCAATTTCTCAGGAACATGGAGGAAAAAATCATTGACTCTGAATTTATCGGTGATACTAAGGCGTTGCTCAGACCCGGAGAAAACTATATTCCTCAAGTAGCTTGGGATTTAATCAAAACTGAACTTGTAGAAAAAATATAATTGTCCAGTAACTACCGGTAATTACCTTACATTATTCCTTCGGCAATCACTGTTCCCGTAGCAATCCGGGATTATCACCTCATGATGTTTCAGTGTATAGGTGAATTAATGTTAGCGATAATTTATATATACAAATGAAAATTACTTTCAAATATAAATGTCAAGTATTCCGCACCAAATACTTGACATTTTTCTGAAATCCTCCGTGCCATTTGCTGTAATTTATTCCTGTAATTATTATCATTCTTTCAACCCTTCCAATGTTGATAAATATATTGGTTTTGGCTGTCAGTATATTGCGTGTTGATAAGTACATAAAACCATATATTTCAGCCATCTAACTATTTATTAACAGTTAAATAATCAATGCTTTACATAGCCTATTTTTGTGTGAGAAAGCAAAACGATGTAAGTAAAATATTTATGGATTTAAAACTGTTTAACCGGATTCACACGAGCCTTTACGAAGAGATTCTGAAAGGAAAATTTAAGCCTTCTTTGCCCAGATTTGATAATGACGACAGTCTCAAAATCCTGTTCACCGAAGCCCAAACATTAAAACTGACCTTCAATGAAGAAATATATATAATGTATATGGAAGAAGTACCGGATATGAAGGAATACGGATTCAAAAGCCCGGAGCATTTTACCTATACTATTATGGACGGAAAAAAAAACGGCTCATGGGAACTAACAATAATTCCGCTAACCCAGTACAAACTACGGGATAATATTCAGATACCCATCTACCCTACTGCCAAAGCAAAAGAATTCTCGCACCTGATCTGTGATGAGTTTGAACGGATAAAAATCAGGGCTGAATATGTATTGGAACAAATTGAAAGTAGAGAAAAACTCAATCTGTATGCGATAAAGAACATCACTAAAGCCAAGAAACTTCATCATGATGCCGGTGTTCTTATTGCCAATCTTCAGAAAGAAAAGAATACTGAATCTGTCTTTATCATTTTTGTACTTGACCTTTTTATCATCCAAACTATAAAACTTTATCAGAAGCTTTTCAAGTCTTTTATTGATTCTCCGCTTGAGTCTGAATTTGAATTAAAGACCGAACTTTATACACTTGCATTTTCCGGTCATGCCGGTTTTGTAACAGGTGAGTGGGGCGAAAAAAAGTCCGGCAGCCAACAGCAACGTTTTCCGAAAGATAATGCTCAAAACCATTCTGGGACAACACATAAAAAGTCCACCCCTTTAATTACAAGCGATTCAGAAGTTATATCTGATAATCAGTATAATTATGCTGCATCATGTGAAAACACTGATATTGCCTGTGAAAACAGACAGCAATACCGCACCAGAAAAGGAAGGACTTTTTCAGTTCCAGAAAGCAAATCACGTAAATACAAGATAAACGGACAGATAAATGTTATTTGCAGGGTGATGGAACAATTGACTGGTCATAAGCTAAAGAACGGAAAACCTTTTGTTTCTATGACTCAGGATGAAATGATGTATTTTATTGCAGATAATTTCCTGGATAAGGAAAATTATGATATTAGTCTTGACACTCTCGAAACCTATCTGAGGCCTAAACGGACAGACAAAAAAATACACCCGTTGAGTCCGAAAATGATTGACATTACCGATTCTCTTAAAGAGGAAGAAAGTCCGGCGGACTAAAAAGGACTTTTATTTTTGTTACGGACTTTTTTATGGTGCCTAATATTGCATTGGATTTAGTTGCAACGATCCTTAAATGTTTTGTTTTACCCTTAAAAATCCAATGAAATGAATGTAATAACAATGGAATGTGAAGCCTTCCAAAACCTCATGAATAAAATGAAAGGTATGAAACCCCGTTTTCATGAAATGGCTAAAAAAGCCTTTAACCCCATGTCAGAAGCATGGTTAGACAATCAGGAAGTATGCGAACTTCTTAAAATAAGTAAGCGAACCCTGCAAACTTACCGGGACGATAAAATGCTCCCGTATTCACAAATAAACCATAAAATCTACTATCGTGTCAGTGATCTTGAACGATTCCTTAAAAAGTATTACTGCAAAGTTCCAACCCTTCAATAGAATGTGTCATGGCAGAAGTGAGCATATTCAAAGGCTTCAACAAGGTTGTGGCCGACAAGGAATTTACTGCCATTGCAGAGACCATCCGCAACGGTACGTATCAGAAAGAAATTGACAAACTACGAAATCTGTTATCCTCCGGCAAGGAAAAAGAATACAGCGAGCAAAAGAAAAAACTTCCGGCATTTACTCCATCCGGCAAATTTGAGGGCGGGCGAAAGCCTGCCCTTTTGCAATCCTATTCCGGCATAATAGTTCTGGACGTGGACAAAACAAACGAGCAAACAGCAGAAATAAAAAACAAGGCCACACATATATTATATACATACTGCTGTTTTATCAGTCCGGGAGGAAACGGATTTAAAATATTTGTTCGGGTAAACTCCGGGTCCGGCGAACACCTGCAATATTTCAATGTTCTGAAAAAATATTACGAGAAATGCCTGAACATTGAAGTTGACCCATCCGGCAAGGATATCACCAGACTTTGTTTTCTTTCATCAGACCCGGAACTATACCTCAATCCCGATGCAAAGGTTTTTACCATTAAAAAAGAAACTACTCCCGAAAGCGACATTGAAAAACTGATTTCTGAAATAGAATCCAACCATATTGATATCACTTCAAACTACGAGGACTGGTGCAATGTTGGTTTTGCTCTGGAAAACGAGTTTGGCGAAGGTGGCCGGCAGTACTTTCATGCCATAAGCCGGTTTAATCCTGAATACAATTCCGATACCTGCAATGAGCAATACACGAAATGCCTGAATAACCGGAGTACCGGTATTACCATTAAAACACTATTCCATTTAGCCAAACAGCATGGCGTTGTAATTCACACCAAACCTGAAAATACCAAAACGAAAGCAAAGCCAAAAGAAAACAATGAGGATCCACCGGAAAAGACAGAAAAGAAGATCACCTCAAACAAATTTACCATAACAGAGGAATACCTGCATGAACATTTCGTTATCCGGTACAATGTAGTGAGCAATAAGTTTGAGTACAAAGCCCACGATGATGAAAAATACAAGGAGTTAAACGAAAACAATCTTTATATCCGGCTCCAGAAGGACAATGTGAACCTAAGCCTTAATAACCTGATTGCGCTCCTCAAATCCGACTTCGTTACAGAATACAATCCTTTTCAGGCTTATTTTGAATCGCTTCCTGATTGGGACGGACAAACCGACTATATTCAGCATTTATGCAGTTTCCTGAAAACTCCCGACCGTGAACGATTAGACCGGCATTTTAAGAAATGGCTGGTACGTGCAGTAAAAACAGCTACCGATGATTTTTTCTACAACAAACAGGCGCTAGTATTAGTAAGTACTCAGCAGAACAGCGGGAAATCTACCTTTTGTCGTTTTCTTTGCCCTCCGGCATTGCAGGATTACATAGTTGAAAATATAGGGACAGATAAAGACAGTCTGGTGGCCGTAACGGAAAACTTTCTGATTAACCTTGATGAACTATCAACGGCAGAGAAAGCAGAGATAAACGCTTTTAAAAGCATGTTCTCGAAGGACAAGATAAAAGCCCGTTTGACTTATGACAAGCGAGCTTCTGTTCATGTGCGCCGTGCAAGTTTTATCGGGAGTACCGACCGTTGGGAATTTCTGACCGATGAAAACGGTTCTGTTCGCTGGCTCTGCTTTGACGTTACCGAAATTGACTGGAGTTACAGCAAAAAGGTTGATATTAATAAAGTGTATGCCCACGCCTGGCATTTGCTTACGAAAACGAAGTTTGACTTTGAACTCACGGCAGTAGAAATAACCGAAAACGACCGTATTAATAAGAAGTATCAGGTGAGTACGCCTGAACGGGATTTGATACAACGATACCTCCGACCGGGAACACCGGACAACGGTCGTTTCTTTACTTCAACGGACGTGTTGGAATATCTTATTAAATATACAACGATTAAGCTCACACCGGAACGGATTGGCAAAGAATTGAAGTTTCTGGGTTACGAAAGAACCATGAAGCGTTCTTCTGCCGTTCCAAAGTACGGATATTACATTGTGATTGCAGAAAACTCAAATGAATGAACCTACTACTTACTACATATTTCAGAAATGCCACGAATTCCTGTAAATACAGATGTAGTAAGTATGAGTTTTTTCACTTACTACAACTTACTACTTACTACAAAAAGAATAAAAATAGTAAGGTAGTATGCAAATAAATTACTTTACTTACTACGCTTAATGAACTGAATATCTGTTAATTTAATGGGGATGTAGTAAGGTAGTAAGCGAAAAGCAAAAAAAATGAATTAATAAAAACTTTCAAAACAAATGATAGGACGAAACATTTTTGTTAACTTTGTAAAGCAGTATTAATTAAAAAACTGTCAACTTATTTCCACTGAGGTAATGATTTAATAAGATTTAATATTCTTGAAAATAACTTTATTGTAAAATATGGCTCAATATCAATATATATTAGGAGATTCTTTAAAAACACTAAAAAAAACAGAAGATTCAAAATTCAAGCTTATTATTACATCACCACCATATAATGTGGGCAAGGAATATGAGGTAAAGCAATCAATTGATCTTTATCTCAAAGAACAAGATGAAATCATTAAAGAATTAATTCGTGTATTACATCCATCTGGAAGTATTTGCTGGCAAGTAGGGAACTTTGTTAATAAAGGAGAGATTTTCCCTTTAGATATTTTTTATTATGATATTTTTAAAAAAAATGGACTTAAGCTAAGAAATAGGATCATTTGGCAATTTGGTCATGGGTTGCACTCTTCTAATAGATTTTCTGGACGATATGAAACAATTCTTTGGTTTACGAAATCTGATAACTATACATTTAATTTGAACTCTGTTAGAGTTCCCTCAAAATATCCAGGAAAAAAATATTTCAAAGGACCTAAAAAAGGTCAGTATTCTGGAAATCCTAATGGTAAAAATCCATCTGATATTTGGGAAATTGTATTAAATGATTGGGAAAATGAAATTTGGAACATCCCTAATGTAAAATCAAATCATGTTGAGAAAACAGAACATCCATGTCAATATCCTATAGAACTTGTCGAAAGGTGTGTTTTAGCTTTGACAAACGAAAATGACTGGATATTGGATCCGTTTGCTGGAGTTGGATCTACTATTCTTGCAAGTCTTAAGAATAATCGTAATGTTATTGGAATTGAAAGAGTGAAAAAATATAAAGACATTGGCCTTATTAGAATAAATGAATTTGAATCAGGAAATATAAAATATAGGCCTATTGAAAATCCAATTTATGATCATAAAAAATCAAATCTTTCACAAATACCTAATGAATTTATAAAGGAATGAAAGTTGGAGACCAACATAATCATCTTTGTGCCCAAGAGTTAATTTATAGCAAAGAGGGCATCTATAAAGAATTAATCGAAATAGTTAATGATAGAAAATTATCTTTTGGTACTGTTTCGCCAAATGACATAAAAAAAGACATAAACGAAAGATTTAATCTTTTAGGGTGGGCTGATAAAGTAAAAGTTGGTAATTCAAATTTAACTATCAGCTTTTCGAAGTCAAAAGTTGGAGTTTGTTTTCAAATAGGAAATGTTGCAAGGACGTATGCGGATATTCTAAAACTAATGCAACTTCATAAAAAAGGGATAATTGATGTTGGGATAATTTATGTGCCTCATAAAATTGAGTCAAATAAAATGGGTGCAAATTATGCTCAATTTGAAAGACTCTCAAAAGAGCTTACCCAGTTTAAAGAAATAATAACCGTACCTATTCTTGTTATAGGTCTTTATAACTAATAAAAATGAAATCAAGAGAAGAAAGAATAGAACATATTCGAAAAGTGTTCAAAGTTGCTAATGAAGATCAATCATTAACAAATTATTATACTATTAAACAATGGCGTGGAAAGTCATTATATAGAAAAATAATACAAATTGATTCAGAATTTCTTATGTTTCGTATTGAGAATTCGAGAACTGAAATTCAACAATTAACTTATATAAGAAAAAATGCTTTACCTATAAATTTCTTTAATGATCCAGAAGCTTTACTTGTGCAGGAGGCACAAGAAAATATATTAATTGAAATGGTTAGGAATAAAGGGAAGGATTTTATTGATGATTTAAAATTAAGAAAACAAGAGGATTCATGTATTATTACTTATGATGGTTATTTAGTAAATGGGAACAGAAGAACAGCGGCCTTGAAATTTTTGGGAGAAAGGTATATTGATTGTATCGTACTTCCAGAAGATACTACTCCAAAAGATATTTATTTTCTTGAACAACAATTACAAATAACTGAAGATTTTCGCGAACCATATCATTGGATCAATGAATTAAAAAATATCAGGAAGGGGATAGATGACACAAGACTTGGATTTACTGAAGAAGAACTTGCAACAAACTTACGATTAGATTTAAAAGATTTACGAGTTAAACTTAGAATGCTTGATTTAATTGATGCATTCCTTATTTGGAAAAAAATTCCCGGACAATATGATTATCCCAAATTAGATGATACAAAAGAGATTTTTCAGCAATTAGAGAAGGCAGTAAAAAAGTACAAGAATAATACATTAAAAAGGAAGGCATTGCAGAATAAAGTTTTTTCATTAATTGAATGCAGACCACAAAATGGCAGGTTATATAATCAAGTAATGGAGTTATTTAGAAGCTTTGAATTGGTTAATAAGAAACTAAAAGTGGAAATAAAAAAATCCGATGAAATTAAAACAGAAAATGAAGAGCCTAAAAATGATTTGGTAGATGATTTAATCGAAGATATAGCTAACGAAAGCGACGAATTGTTTGATAATCCTGAGAATGCGCAAGAAGCGTCTGGTAAATTAGTTGAAGCAATTGCTGATGTTCAGGCTGAAAATAAAGAAAAGCGTGATACAGAAGCTGTTTATAATTCAGTTAGTGCTGCATTAAGAGAGTTACAAGGCTTAATTATTGATAATGAAACAGCAAAACTTGATTCTATAAAAACTAAATTAGATCAAATAATTAATGTTTCTAAAAAGCTTTTAGATGAAGCTAATACATTTGAAAACCAAGAATAATGATTGCTAATATTTCTATTGATCCTATTAATTTAATTGCTACAATTTCTATTGATGAAAATAATGGCAAAATCATAAATGAATTAAAGTTAATTTGTTCAAATCTTTCAGAAACATATACATATAAAAATGGAATATTTTCAATTCCTTGGTATGAATTAAGAAGAGGCATCACGGGTATAGCATATGCTTTAAAAAGTGAATCAATAAAAGTTCAATTTGATGATTTTGCTGAGAAATTAATAAAGGATGTAATAAATGACAAGAAAAATGTCAAAGAAAAGAAGATATGCTATGATATAGACGAAGGTAAACTTAAAGAAATATTAACTTCTTGTGGATTTAAAAGGACGCTGAAAGATGAACAAAAAAGAGATGTTTTAAAACTTTTAGAATTAAAACACGGTGCAAATTTTTCTGTACCTGGAGCAGGCAAAACAACAACTTTACTAGCTGTTCATTGTGTGTTAAAAAAACTTGGTGTAGTGTCTAAGCTTTTCGTTATCGCTCCTATTAATGCCTTTATTTCATGGGAGGATGAAATAAAAGAAATATTTCAGGATAAGACAATACGTGTTCGACGCTTACGCAAATCAGATATAAATAATTTAACAACTCTCCTAAGTGAGGATCCAGACGTTATATTAGTTAACTATGAAAAATTAAGAGGGAATATTCAAAATATTGTTCCATTATTTATTAATAGCAAAATACATTTAATCCTTGATGAATCTCATAGAATTAAAAGTGGGATGAATAATATTAGTTTTAGTCAAATAATTAAATTAGCTGATATTACAAAGAGAAGAGACATTCTGTCAGGAACTCCTATGCCTCAGAGTTACTTAGATTTAGAATCTCAATTTGATTATCTCTGGCCTGGTGAAAAAATTATTCCCGAACAGGCGAAAAATGAAAATGAAGAAAATATAATTAAAAATGTAAATCAAGCTATAAATGGTTTATATGTAAGAACTACAAAAAATGAATTAGGTCTAAAGAATCCCATCATTAAATACAAAACGATTCCAATGGGACCAATTCAATCAGAACTATATCGGCTTTTTAAATCGGAAACAGCCAGAATAATTTCTGGAATAGATAAACCGACACTTCTAAACTTTAGACGAATAGGAAGAAGTGTAGTGAAATTGTTGCAAGCTGCAACAAATCCAATGCTTCTTACATTAAAAAATGAATATAACGAAGATACTTTACCGTTACCTCAAAACAAAGAATATTGGGAATTACTTGAGGATTTCCGAAAATATGAGAAACCTGTAAAGATTGAATATTTGAAAGTTAGAGTCAAACAGATAATTGATGAAAATGCAAGAAACAAGGTCTTGATTTGGTCTTATTTCGTAAGAAATATTTTAATTCTTGAAAATATATTTAAAGAATACAATCCTGTCACGATTTTTGGTGGCATTCCTTCTGGTTCAGATGAAGACGAAGCTAATAGAGAAGGTAGAATTAGAAAATTCCATGAAGACGATAGTTGCAAGGTAATGATAGCAAACCCACAAGCATGTGGAGAAGGAATTAGTTTGCATAAAATTTGTCATTATGCCATATATCTAGACAGAAATTTTAATGCTGCATTTTACCTTCAATCTATTGATAGAATACACAGACTTGGCTTAGAAGATGGGGTAGAAACAAACATTGAAATTTTAATTACAGAAAATTCTATAGATGAATTATTGATAACTCGCTTAAATGACAAAATTAAAGCAATGGGGAGTGTATTAGAAGATCCTTATTTACATACATTAGCTTATGATCCTGCTGATATCTCTATAGAAGATGAAACAGGAATAGACATAAAAGACTATAACCTGATAAAAGACCATGTAAATAAATGATGAGGAAAAAGATTAAATATTATCCAATAACTCAAGGTCATATTGTTACAACATGGCATATAATATTTCTGGTAACGCATTATAAAAATATTTCACCTAGTAACTTAATTAAAGTCGTATATCAATCCGGCAAACTTGGAGGTACATTACCAGCTAAAGAAGGTTTAAAAATCTGTTTGGATTATGGCCTTGTGAAAGTAAATGAAGATATGTTGAATTTGACAGAGTTTACCACATCCAATATAATTCCACTTTGTATACATGAAGATCCAAATATCTTTGCGTTAAGAGCTTTGCTTTTTCATCTTATTTCATACCATAATTTTCATTGGTTAATATTCTACGATACTGATCCTATAATATTTAGGGAATCTGTATTTGCAAATGATCCCGAATGGTCAAATATTTTGGATAATGCTAAACTTTTTGATTATGAGGATGAAGATGTGAATAAATGGTGGAGTAAAATATTGTCAAAATATGAAGACTATAAAGAGAAAACGAAAAAAGAAATTGGTGATGTTGGCGAAAAGTTAACTTATCACTATGAATTAAAGAGAATTGATTCTGATGGTTTTAATCCCTCAAAATCTTTTGTTAAATGGGCATCAAGAATAAGCGATCGTTTTGGGTATGATATATTATCAATTAGAGGTAGGAATTTTTTGAATTCTAAAAATGAAATAGATAAAATTCAAATTGAAGTGAAATCATCTGATAACTCAAATATTAAAATGTTCAGATTTTTTATATCAAAACCAGAGTGGAGAACTGCTTTAGAGAATATTCATACTTATTTTTTTTTCTGTTGGTATGGAATTAATGTCGAAAAGGAAACAGCAGAGGATGGTCCATTTGTTATTCCAGCAGTAGAACTAATTGATCATATTCCAAAAGATGTTAGCCAATTGTGTGATTGGTCAGAATGTAGATGCGTAATTGATCTTTCGAAATATAAATTGAATTAAAAGGTTCCACCACCGGCAGCAACATAAAACTAATCTGTGTCAGCACCCACGAGGAATTTATTACACAAGCATTGAGTAGGGAATAACCTATATTATTTTCGTTATTAACTGCTCAGTTGTTCAAATATTCTTTGGTTTATTTATATTTTCAGCAAAAATTGCTGTTGTTTCAACTCGCCAATCATCATCTTTTGCGTTTAAAACATTTGTGTATTCGATAGGTCGTCTTATCGTGTCCAGCTTAATTCCACTTTTTATTGCATTCAGGACACCTACCGCTTCTAAATAATTTTCAACTATAAATAATTTATTGTGTTTAAAGGGGTATTCTTCTAACTTGTTTTCCATCCGATTGCTGTTTTCTTTTACTGCAATTACCGGTATCCCATTTTCTAACGCTGATAGTGTTGGTAATCCGATACAACCGGAAGGGATAATTAGGCAAGAAATATCTTCAATACTTATTCCCTTATCTGGTGTTGTTATTCTTGGACTTTTATGTAATCCTTTTAATATGCAATGTAAATAAGTAATAGAAGCTGATTCAGGAGCTTTACGAGGATCAACAATTCCAACTTCTAACTCCATTATTTTGCGTGATGCCATCATCGGTGAATGAGCACAGGGTATATTATATTTTTCCGCAATACTATGAGTAAGCATCGCCTCAATACCCCCCCATGGGTTTATCATATCATCATTGCTAAAATAATTTTTATGATAAAACTCCGGTACATTAATAAATGTAGATAAGCCTATTGCATCATATTTTTCATAATACTTATCTATAATCTCAAACAAGTACTCAAGTTTTTCAATTTTCCCAATAGCCCTACCTGATTTTGAATACATGGATTCACAATTAATAATATTATCCATTTCATAAACATCACAATCAACACCAAGTGAAATCCTCGCAGTAGATACAGCATTAATGATTTCATCATTAAACAATTTATCTTCGTGCTTATCCATTAACATAAGTATTCTGTTTGAGCGTGTCCTTTGCAAGCCAATCTGTCCCATCAGCAGTCGTGTTATTATGCTTCCTTCCACATAAAGGGTATTATCTGTCATTTCATTAATATCAGAAGCATTTACAACATTTGGATGCGTAATTAAAGTATCACATGTTGATGCAATTAATCTGGCTACAACATTTCCATCACCGCAATGTCCACCAATTTCCGCACCAATTCCTGTTGGTATTAATAAAACGACATTGAACTTATCTGTGTTTTCGTACTCTCTTTTTTTGAAAGTGAATATCGTTTCTTCTTTAAGTCGTTTGTTTATCCCAATGTTCTGCAATACGCCTAACTCACATTGGTAACCATCATTATCAGTACTTGTAATTACAAATCTTACAGGTATTTCAGTTGCTGATAATTCGTTTTTTACATTAGCAGCCAAATATTCAAGTAAGCTATTATTACCTGAGGTATTATATGGTATCAAAAATTCCTTTTCTATCAATTTCATTGTTAAATTCTGTTTATTGTTAATGAATTTACGACCTCGCCTTTAAACCAGTCTTTTGTGAAAATCTCTGCCTTTTTTTCATCAAATTCTTTACACGAGAATATATTTACATACACACATTTCATTATGTCGAGTGTGTGTATAGTAATATTACTTGTCAGAATAAATTGTACGGCAGATGTTCCCTTTGTATGGGGTAATGTTTGTTGTTCTTCTTTGGTTACCCCGTAATCATCCCACCAACATAATTTACACCGTTGCATATCAATCAAAATACAGATTTCATTGAAATATTTTTTTAAACTGTATCTTGTGAAAGTTTTGGGATCACAGTTATGTAAATCTAGTATTAATTCCTTCCCATATTTCTTCATATGCTAAACATTCTATTTCTTCCTTTATTATACAAATGTATTTAATACGAATTGAACTAACGATCCGTACGGTCCTTTCACTTTCTTTTTCACTTCATTTAATGCAACAGTATTTGCTGGATTACTGGGGTTCTTTTTAATATCATTGAGAATCATAAATACGTTCCCAAGTATTTTCAATCTATTAAAAGGCAGCGGTTCTCTATTTAATCCTGTATGTTGCTCCGTTGTTTTTCCTTCTGATGTTAATGGTGTCCAATTAATCCCATCAGTTCCCTCGGTATAATTAAAATGTTTTTCAATTGGGTTATCTATAACAGCATCTAAAATTGGATTTGTTATATCAAACTTGTTTCCCTTAATTGTATTGCAAATTTTACATGATAAATGCAAATTATCCCATTCATAAGTCAATTCAGGATATGGTTTTGGAGGTATTCCTTTTATTGCTCGTTTTGGTTTTCTATGCTCTATGTTTAGGTAATCAGTAGTTCCAACTTGTTGTTCGCAGTAACAACACAAGTCATTATACATTTTTTTTAATGCTTCCTTTACATCTTCCTTACGATACTTATTATAAAATTTCTCATCAACAATGATACCTGCTGCTTTACACCTACATATCTCGCTAATTAAGTCAGATGTCCACTTTTTAGCATTTTTTTCTAATGATTTCGGTTTAGATGTTCTTGTTACGTTTCTCATTTGCTTTTTTTAGAAATTCAGAAATATTTTTTAATTCATCTAATTCGATAACGGGGTCTGTATTTGGCAAATCATTTATTAATTCCTTTTTTAAATATCTTAATCTTAACATTTCCTTTTTGCTCGCAGTTTTTTGTATTTTTTTCAAATGCAGTTTTTTATATTCCTCAATCGTTTTTTTTGCCAGTTCATTTCGTGAAGTGTTTAATCCCATAATATCCCTATAAACATCTTCAGCTAACCATCCACTTGCTTTTAATATCTCAGGCGTTTCATTTAATACCATTACTGGTACATCAACATCACTTGATATAACCAAAGGCGAATGCGTAGTGCTAATAAATTGAATTTTTGGAAAAGATTCTCTAAGTAACTTTATTATTTTAACTTGCCATATCGGATGTAAATGTTGTTCAATTTCATCAATAAGTACAATTCCTCTAATTTCTTTATTAGTCAACACATCTTTGTTGCTTAATTTTAGATGTAGCATCCACCAAGAAAAAAGGTCTAATATCCATGTGGTTGTTGATATATAGCCATCTCCCAATGTGCTCAATTCCTGACGACCCCACTTACCTTTTATTTCCAGATTTGTCGCAGTTAATTTAACTTCATCTTTTTTATCTAGGTTTAAAACTTGCTTTAAAATATTCGTAAGATATATTTCCATCATTTTTGCAGCATTTGCGCCTTTATCTTCGCTCTTTGAACTTTTTTCTCTTGCCCTTTCAATCAATCTGCGCATTGACAACTCTGGGTTTTGTAAAGCGACATCATATTTGAACAATGAATACAAGGCATCAATTGGTACATAGTGCTGATAATCCGCTGTACCTAAATTTCGAACACCTGCTCCGTACCCTGCAATGAATATTTTATGCCACGGAAAGTCTTCTTGTTCAATTTCATTATATCGTCCCTTTGAAAATATAAATACTTTTTGCTCAACTTTTTCAAATGCTTTCAGAGATTTAATTCTTGTTTCAATTTTTAACTTTTGTCCATTTTCATGAACAAGATGAAGTTTGATTAAACCTTCCGTTTGTCCTTTCTTAACAAAATTACCTGACATATCTCTTAATACCGAAGCGGCACTATCCTCATCACTAATTCCCATAGCAATACATCTCAAAACAGTCGATTTCCCCGAACCATTGTTTCCAGACAGTATCATCGATCCTAATCCTGAATTAAAATCAATGTTTAACTTTTCAATATTTCTTATATTATCAATCTCTACGCCCCTGATATACATATTATTGTGAGTTTATTTCATTTGTTTTGTTCAGTTGTTGTTTAGTGATAAAATTTAAATACTTTCAAATCATTTCAAAAACAAATATGATTCGCGAAATTACATAATTTTGCTTGTTTTACTATTAGAACTATTGATGTTTTTTGATTTTCTGTTTAGTTAGTCAGATTTTCCGGTGTTTTTTTGAACTTACAACCTCATTATCTCGTATTATATCAATACTTTATCCTTCATGCCGCAAAAATCCTCGTTTCTTAACTTTGCTATGCAGAACCTTCCGAAGTAAGGGACCTGCTCAGTCTTTTTGCTGCATTCCCCAAGCCAACCCTTCTGTTTTATTAACGCTGTCACTTTTTTTGCTCAGCTCAAATCGTGCATAGAGCACTGCAATCTATACAATCAAAACACCCGACCCCCCCCCCCAACCCCAAACCTCCCCGTTCCCTTTGCCTTTCCTTCAAACACTTCTATTAAGCAATCTACGTCATGGGCGAACTGTTGGCTGCCACGAAAATCACCTTCCTTTGTCGAGTGAAAAATGAATATAAACGCCGTCCCGGGATGGGATTTTATGAGTTCGTTCAGTTTTTCGTTGGAGACTTTGCCTTTGGAAACGCTGTCAATAAAAACAAACTGGTAATCGGAAAGGTTTTCAGGGATATTCCGGCTGATAAAAAGATTGTCGTGAACAGCGTTCAATCGTTCCAGTTTTTCTTTCAGGGTATAGCCGTAGCCTTCTTCAATAGCACAGAAAAGAACTTTGCCGTGATGTTCAGCGAGGTGTTTGGCAAAGTCAATACAGAGGGTAGATTTGCCGGATTTGGGTTTGCCGTACACCATGCAGGAAAAACCTACTGAAGGATCCCCGATAAGGTCACGGAATTTTCCCTGTAAACCGATTGTGTCAAACTCCATGTTAGAGAGTTCAACGGATGAAATTACGTCCGGCAGAACGCCAAGACTTTCATCGCTTATGCTTTTTTTTTTGAAAAGAGCTTCATCAATGCTAATTCTTTCAGTCCGTTCAGTTCTGCCTTCTGTATGACCGGTGTTTCGGTTTTACCGGTAATGTAATCGTTAAGGGAGTTGTAGATAAGTTCCAGTTTTTCTTTGTACGGATCAGATGAAGTTACCTTCTTCTTATCGGCTGCACGTTTCATCTGATTAAACAACCTTTCGGCTTTCACTTTAACATTGGTTTTTCCGTGCAAACTGATATAGCGTTTAATAAAGAGAACAGACATCATGGTTTTTTCGCCACCTGCAATATTAATGAACTTATCAAGAGTGTCTTCCTTTATTTCAATCTTCACCACTTCGCCCATTTTGTTGTAGCAGTTCACCAACTGTTCCTGAATGTGAATGATCTCTTCGGCATAAGCAGATGTTTTGCGGATTCGCTTTTCGGTAATGGCTTTTTGCAGCGCATTAATGAATCTCAGGATTTGAGGGCGTGTATATTCCCTGTCATGTAGCAAAACATAACGCTTAATAAAACGGATTTCCTCCTGAACCTTTTCAACAGAAATTGCAGCAGTTTTTTCTGCTTTGGCCTGTTTCTTCTTTTCAGGTTTGCTTTTCGGTGATGCAGACTTCTTTTTCTTTTTATCCGCCTTTTCTTTTTTTGCAACCGGCTTTTTTGCTTCCTTCTCCGTTTTCGATTTTGCTGTTTTAGAAACCTTTTTAACGGCTTTTTCTGCCTTCGTTTCGGTCTTTTTTTCCTTGTCGAGAAAGGCATTTAGTTTTTCAAAATACACATCCAGAAACTCAGGATCATCGTCCAGATATTCCCATGTGGTGTATTCTTTACTGCCGAATTTTATTGTATCAAAGCCTTCTTTCAAGGCATCGGGCAAACTCTTGTAGTCAATGCTGCTGATCTGGCTGAAGTAATTTTTCTTTGTAATCATATTGCTGGTTTTTTTTAAATACTAAATAAATGAAGTTTTGCTTTTGCAATCTTTCTCTGAAGCTTCATTTTAAAGATGAAGTCTATATTATCAAGGCAGCCTAAACTGCTTTCCAATCTTTTGTTGGCTATTACTACAAATTCAGGGTTTATTTCAAATCCGATATAGTCCCTGTTGAACTTTCGGGCAACAACCGCCGTAGTTCCGCTTCCCATAAAAGGGTCAAGCACCAGTCCACCATCAGGGCAACCAGCCAGTATCGGAACTTCAATAAGCTGTTCAGGGAAAACTGCGAAGTGAGCATCTTTAAATGGTCTGGTGTTAATTTCCCAAACCGTCCTCCTGTTTCTGCCTTTGGCATCTTTACCTACATAGGCAGTCTCCCTTCCTCTGATCTTTCGTTGGTTTTCGGTTTTACTCCATTTCCCGTCATAAGTTTTCCGGCCCTCTGTCATACGTTTCATATCGTAATTATTGCTCAGAAAGTCTTCGTACTGCTGTTCAAAAAAGTACTCCCTTGTTTTGGTAAAGAAAAACAGGTATTCAAAATCGTTTGTAAAACGATCTTTTACACTTTCGGGCATGGCATTGGGCTTTTTCCAGATAATCGTATTGCGGAGTAACCAGCCATTGTCAATCATGGCTGTTGAAAATCTTTGAGGAATACCAATCAGACTTTTTGGAAAAACCTTTGCAGATAAAGGTCTCATCTTTGAGGTGGGATAATAGGGCTGTTTTACTACGTTCTGTATTCCTTTGCTGTGTTCGGTTTGCCCGTATCCGCAGTAACTCCCCCCGTATGTGTCGCCCATATTTACCCAAAGAGTGCCGGAATCTTTCAAAACCCTTTTTGCTTCGGTGAAAATATCCAACAGCCGTTGGAGATATTCCTGCCATGTTTTTTCAAGTCCGATCTGTTCTTTTATGCCATAATCCCTCAATGCCCAATATGGCGGCGATGTAATAATGCAATCAACAGTCCCGTTGTCGAGCTGCTGCATCCCTTTTTGGGCATCAATAATATGGATGATATTCTTTTCCACTTAACTCAGCATCAGTTTGGCTTTTGCCCGTTTTCTCTGCAATTGCAGTTTGAATGAAAAATCATCGTCCCTGCCTTGTGGTTTCATGTCCGGTCTGGGTATTTCACAAACATTCGGGTCCACATCTGTAAATTTGAAATCGAGCAGATAATTAAGTTTTTCAAAATCACCAACCCTTGCCTGTATAGTCTTTCCCTCGACCGAAAACTGTTTTTTGCGTTCGGCAATTTCCTCAATTATTTCCTGCCGGTGCTGTGGTGATTTTATTTCGATCATTACTGCCTGTGCTTTTTCAAGGTCTCCTTCGTATGCTTTTATTATTTCCTCAATGTTGTCCTCAAGGGTATATCCGCTACTTGCCAGTACTGATTTTTCTGCTTTTTTGATCTTTGCCAGGTACTCTTTGAAGTATTCAACTTTCCATGTATCAAAATAATCTTTGCGTGCTGCAATCTTCCGTGCTGTCTGCATGATGAATTTATCTTCAAGCGGAACTGTTTCATGGAATTTCTTCAGTTCATCATAAAGTTCAAGGTCTTTTTCAATTTCCTTGCGTTTTTCCGCTTCAAAGTTTTTGAGTTGCTCTTTGGTATATGGGACTTTCACATACTCGTAATCTCCGATTTTCCGAATCCATTCGTCAATATGGTCAATTACTTCCTGTCTGTATTCCTGATAGCGGGCATAGTCATCTGTGAACTCCTGCAACATTTTGATTGAGTGCTTTATGTTTTCAACCTTTCGGAGCTGCATTTTTTCCTCTTTGGACAATTCCACCTTTGCAAGTTCGTCCAGATTTGTAATCAGGGCAAATTTCACTTCTTCCGGGTCGAGACTTTCCAGATCAAGAACATTCCCACGATCACCACGATACCAGATATCGTTGATGCGGTTTGATTTTTCTTCAAGCTTCTGAAAAATGAAAACATCCATGCTGTCCTGAACCAAAGGCATAACAATTCTGACATAACCGTATTCATTGCCCTGTCTCCAAACCCTTCCTTCCAATTGTCGCAGGTCGGTGGGATTCCAGTCGGGATAAGCATTATAAACCACAGTCCCCTTTTTTTGCAGATCAATACCCTCCCTGATGGTGGCTGTTCCGATAATCACTTTACATGCTCCGGCCAGAAATGCTTCTTTTACCTTTTCTTTTTTTGCAGGAGAAATGGAGCTGTCAATTATTTCCACTTCATCCACCTTGTATTTGCCTTCGTCACTCATAAAGTCCACTTTCTGCTTATAGCCGATATCCGTTTCGAGATATTCTTTTATAAAGCGGAAATAATCCTTTCCCCTGTTCATGTAAATCACCTGTCCCGAAACGGCTGTTCCGTTTTTCTCATGATGTTTTTTTACAGAACGAATACATTCCATGATATAATGGATTTTCGGACTTCCTTCAACGTACTCCGTTGCTGATTCCGGCAATTCCTTTTCGTAGAGGAAAGGGCTGAGTGCATTGTCGAGAGAATAATTCAATGAACGCAGCAGGTTTGCCATATCGAGTTTTCCCTGTGTAGATGAACGGGCAAGTCGAACAATGCTTTCCTGATTGATCTCCTGACGTGGAGTAGGTCTTAGGTAAGTTAAAATTTGCTTGTCAGGTGCTAATTTTTTTATCACACCTTCCTGAGTAGTATTAACTTTTGGCAGGTTGATCTTGCAGGGACGTTTTACTCCGGCTTCTTCTCCGGTCTTGTAATTGATATTGTTGTAAATAAGTTTTTGCAGAATCAGCCGGTTGTTGAATGACTTTACAACCTCTTTTTCTTCAATCTCATTTTTATAGTTGGCCACATACTCAAAGGTTGGCAGTACAAAGGTTTCAAAGAACTCATTGATGTTGTATATATTCATCTTTTGAAGATTCTCATAAGCAACCAGAGAGAGCATGGAGTATATTTCGAGGGCTGAATTGGTAAAGGGAGTTGCGGTAAGCAAACAGACGTTCTTCCCTACTTTCCTTTGAATGTAGTTACAGATAAAAAATGCCTTGATTCCGGTTTCCGAAACCTGTCCTGTTATGTTAAAGCGTTTGGAATCGTTTTTCTCTTTCAGTTTTACACTGTCGAAAATATTTTTGCAGCGGTGAGCTTCATCAATAACGATGTAATCAATACCCAGCGTATCAATATCTGCGATTGTCCCTTTTTGTCCCACGCCAATACTTTCACGGTATTTCTGGTATTCAATTTCTGTGTCCCTTGCAGATTTGTCCTTTCCCCTGCCTTTTGCGTTTTCTGACTGTCCCAGAATATTGCAGAGTTCCACAAAAAGTTCATCTGAAACCTTTTCTCCGAAACCGATTTTCTTAAATCCTTCGTAGGTAACAAGTGTAATGGTTTTCTCTTTTATGGCTTTGTCAAGATTGATATTGCCCTTTACATCGGTTCCCATGTTGTACCATTCATTGACGGTAATATCAGTCCCGGACAGGATGCCTTCTTTTACGATGTTTCCTTTGCTGTCACGAACACCGATAATTTCTTCAATCCATTTTTTGTATGTAGGATTCGGGACAACGATCAACGGTCGTTTGCATTTGCCGGAGTACATTGAGTTGGCAAGTTCCACAATGGCTGTCAAGGTCTTTCCAACGCCCACGTCATAAGCTATAATCCCGCTACCGGCCAGTTCCATGAATGCCACTCCTTCCCGTTGTGCCGGTCGTATCTCCAGATCAAAGCCTTTGAATTTGGCAGACACGTCAAAGCCAATGGGTATTTTATGATGCTGTACATTGGATTGTCCGTTGAAAAGACGGTTCCATTTGAAGTCTAATTTTTGCTGATCTTCAAAAGTCAGGGCTTCGTGCAGGAATCGTTCATAGAGCCGTTCTCCTTCATCACGGGCATTGCCTTTAAGTTCGGCTTTTTGTTCCTTGCTTGTGCCTCTTGGTGCGTTCCCGCCTTCGAGATAAAAACGGATAATGTTGTATGCGGAACTGTCATTGAATTCGTTGCGGTCGAGACTATACAACCAGTCTTTAAAAGCATCCATCAGACATGATTCCTCTTTCAGGGTAATTCCGGTTTCTTCCCTCAGTTCAGTAATATTCATTTCCTGCGAGAAAGTTGAAATAGCGAGAATTTTAGGACGTTCTTTCGGGTCTGGATTTGTTATTGTGAGCTGGCGGGGTTTGCTTTCCTGAATAATGGCAAGATGCCGGTCGTAAATCGATTGTCCGTATTGTTTAACGATTTTGTCCCGGTCGTTTTCCAATTGCAGTTCCCGGTCGTACATATTTCCGTAAGCATAAACAGGCAAAGGCATCAGTGAGCCGTCCAGATAAAAGAGAACGCTGTCTTTAATCATACGTTCCAGTTCTTTTTCTTCATTTCCATTCAGGTAGAAGTCGTCCCATCCGTTCATCGGGACACCGTTTTTCCGGCGATACCAAACCCATGCTTTTATTTCATCTTTTGTAATACCGGTATTGTAAAGTTCAACCACCTGTGAAAATGGTACTACATTGTCGGTAAAACCCAATCCGTTGAGACGGCCACGTTCAAGAGCTTTCTCAATGGCATCTTTGTTGCCTTTTATCTTTTTTGACAGGCAGCAGGGCAAAGCACCCAGAGAATCTATTCCGCTAAGTCCGTTTATGTAAGTCATAAATTCAATATTTTTAGTTTTGCTTTTGCCCTTTTCTTCTGCACTTGCAGTTGAAAGGCAAAATCTTCGTTTTTTCCTTTTATGGTATTGACAATATCTTCCTGACTGCCTTTTATGCTTATCGGAAATTCCCTTGAACTGGTGATGTGCTGCGTTCCGGCAATTTTATCCGGGTGCATGGCAAACCATGTATTAAAGCGGGTAATTTCATCAAAGTCCAGAGGATTGTCGGAAAACTTTTGTTTTGAGAGTTTTTCGGCAACGATCGTTTCTTCATCGTAGCCTGTCGGGAATACTCCGTTTCGTAAAATAACACGGTCGTTGTTCTTTTCGTCTCTGTCAACGTCAATACTGGCCATTAATTCCTCAATGGCTGCAATCCGGGCACGATAATATGACGGAGTTTTACTCATTCCAGTTCAGTCTCTATTTGCGGAATACATGCAGAAATGGTAATACCGTCCTGAATAACCATACTGATAATCCTTTTTTCTACCCATGCGTATCCGTTTTCCGACTGGATCAGGTCGTAAATCTTTGGAGTCAGCATCTTGTTTTTATTCACCTTCTGTAACTGGTCAAAGATTTCTTTCCGCAAACGCTTTTCAAGGTTTCCGGCAGGTGCATCCTTTTTAATTCCTTCAAGCGAAATACCGGACAATGTTCTTTCATCAGCAAAGGAATAATACCCGTTATCTTTGGTAACGATGATATGGTCGAGCATTCGCAACTGCATTGTTCCTGCTGCATTGACAATGATTTTTGTAAGGTTTTTGTCGGCATCCGATGGTTGTGTGTTTCCTGAAGGATGATTGTGCGAGACAATAAATGCTCTGGCCATAGATTTAAGGACTATGCCCAAAAGCATCGGAATATCTGCCATTGTTGCGGTCGGAGTGCCAACGGTATGTTTGTAATACCCGAAAACATTCAGGGCATTGTCGGCCAGAAGCAAAACAAAATTTTCCTGAATACCGATACTGCGCCCGTACACTTTTTTCAGAAATTCATATACCTCTTTGCTGCTGCTGATCTTGGTAAAGGCTTTCCCTTTATTGTAACGGATTTTGATTTCAGGTATCTGAATGTCTTTTCGCAGATCACCATAAAGAACAACTTCCGGCAATGCTTTGTATGGTTTACCTAATTCAGCGCTCCAGCTATTGTTGTCTGCCGGGTCAATATTTAACTGGTATGACAGATAAGTCCGGGTATAAACCTTATGGTTTTCGTTCCCGTTTTCTTTTATGAAGTCATAAGCATCTTCACGGTATTCCCAACCGGTGATGATCTTCTTTGTTTTCGTATTAAAAACATAGTATTTATAGCCTTTCTGGTCAATTTTTCGTGCTGCCATATTATTTTCTTTTGAATATGATGATGTCAGTTGGTACTTCTGAAAATCTGAACACAGGCGGTAAGCGGTAAGCATCCACCAGTTCTGCAATTTTTCCGATTTCTGTTTTTTCGCTGTTGTAACTGATTCCGTTCCGCAGGAAATTACTTGAAGTCAGATAAACAAGAAGTCCGCCCGGTCTCAGCAACAAAGTCCCGTAATACATAAAAAACAGTTCTATCTGTTGCATCTTCGGATTACGAAAAAACGAACTGTATTTATTTTTGTACTTGCCGTATGGCGGGTTTCCGATAACAAGCGAAAAGGGATAATCTTCCATCCAGGTCGGAACCCAAACCGTACCCGGTTTAATTCTTTCGGTATATCGTGGCGGTTTCAGAAAAGCAGTTTCAAAATATCCTTTGTAAATAGCTGCATCAGGATAAGTGATCTCGCATATCCTTGCAGTAACGGGATTAATTTCAAAACCTGAAACTTTTGATTTGTCCGGTATTGGTTTTATCAGTCTGCCGGTAGCAATACTCGGTTCAAGAACAGTCCCGCCATCGTAACCATAACGAACAGCCAGTTCAAACATCAGTTCACAGATATAATCGGGTGTGTAAAACTCATAAAGAACCCCTTCGCCTTTTGCTCCTTTGCTGCCTTGCCCGCCGGAACCTTCGTACTGCTGAATAAAATCAATATCAGTCTGAGAATAGTCCTCTTTCCGGCTATCCTTATCTTTGATAAATTGCTCTATCTCCTGATTCAACTGATATTGATTTTTCTTTGCCACAATGATTATTTTGAGTTGATAAAAAGTTCTTTAAGATGATTCAGAACATAGTCAAGGTCTCCCAAATGTCCGTAATGAGGATTTTTCACTTTTTTATAGGTGGTAGTTACTTTACCTATCCGGTTAAGTTCTTTTCTTATTTCATCTGCCTTTCGGTCAATCTTTGCTTTCAGGTTTTTGTTCACGCTACCAAAGAGTGATACTTTATGATTTTTCATTGTATCGTGATTAAGTTAATGATCTTATTTTGTTCATGTCCGTCAGTTTTCCGGGACATTCGGTTGCCTGTAATTCACCGTGACCTTTTACAATCAAATGGCTGCCTACATCTTTTTTAATCTTCTTTATGAGTTTGATTAGTGATTCCATTTGTTCCTTTGTCATGGCATGTTTCGAGAGATTTCCGCTGAGAGAAATTCCGATACAGGCTGTATTGTTGTTTGCTACATGATAACTTACCGTATCAATGGCATTGGTTTGGTTTACCGTTCCGTCAGGGTCAATAACGTAATGATATCCGATACCCGGCCAGCCACGTTGAATATGCCATTTTGCATAATCAAAGGCTGTGAAGCCATCACCGGCTGAATGGTGAACGACTATGTATTTTATTTTCGACAAAGCCCTTTTCAGGTAACTGCCTTTGCCTTTCGGCAGTTTGTCAACGATATTATTTATGCTTAATGCTGTCATAGTTCCTGCTATTAATAGGGTTATACTTCCGATAATCCACCAGATTTTGTTCATTTTCTGATTATTTCAATGTGTTTTGAATACACCACTGTTGCATTGGGATTTTTACAGGTAATTGCCTGTTCCAACTTTCGTGATGAAAATATCCAGAGCCACGGATGAATGCGCTCTCCTTTATAAACAACCTGTATCAGACTGTCAGTTGAATGAATGTTCACCTTCTGGCTGTCTCCTTTGGCTATTCCCGAAACATCGTAAAATTCGTCACGGTAGTTGAATATTCTGACAACGATCGTGTCGTTAATGATACTGTCACGCAAAACGGTCGTTATCTGCTTTTCGCTTTCAATAACGGTTTCGGTGTATGAGTTTACACGATTAGGTTTAATTTTCATATTTCGGAGTTCAGAGAGGATCTCCGGGTAAATTTCTTTCAGTTCATCCACCTTCAGCACTAATGCCTGATTATTGGCAACCAGTTCACCGTTTCTTGTCTTGTAATACTCCAGTTCCTGATTGGATGCCTGAAAGGATTGTGTAATACGCAGCCTGTCGCTGCGCTCCTGACTGTATTTCTTTCCCATATACCATGTAGTACCGATGAAAAATATCACCAGTACAAGCCACAGCAATTGGTTTGTTCTGTTATTCTGTATCTCTATCATGGCTTGGTCTTTTTGTTTCTCCCCAGATATAAGTGCTTAAAATGGTCATGATCCCTGCTATTGCGGAAACGGCAGCCCCTTCCATCCTGTAAAGAATAGAAAGGGTTGCCAGAGCTGACAAAAGCAAACCTGCTCCAATACTGATTTTATATCTTGTTCTTGTTGTCATTTCCGCTTATGCTTTTATTCGTTGCTGAATACAGCGATAAGAGTTTTCTCAAGGCTGTCCATCAACAGGCTGAAGCGACCTTCGCCCAAATCCTGTACTTCGGAAGCGTTTATACCTTCCCAGCGAAGGAAATGATACTTCGATACATCAGGAGTAAGGGTTACGCTTTCTTTGTATGGGGCTTCATAAACGCCCGGTTCAACTTCGTTTGCATTTTCCACCTTTACGGTTCCCTGCCCGCCGGCAATGGAAAGACGAAGGTTTGCCTTTCCGTTAAAGGATTCGAGACTGCTTATCCGCAATGTGTCTTTGCCGATAATGACTTCATCATTGACAGGATCACTGCCCTTCAGTCTTTGCATAATTTGGTTCATAAATTCCGATACTGTGAAAATCACTTCTTTTCCGTCAGTTATCCTTCTCATCAGGAAGGATGATTCTGCTTTTTTTGGTTCTGCCATTTTTTACTTTTTTGTTAGTTATTAATGATTGATTTTATTTGATACCAGCTCTTAAACCTAAATCGGAAACATTTTTACCGTCATACTTCATGCTTGGGTATTTTTTCAACATATCCGAAAAGTATTTGTGCTGTGTTACTGCTCCTTTTCCTACCCAGAAAGCCATTGCTTTTGACTTTAAACTGTCGTACACTTCTTTGTGGGAGTCGGGTACAGTGTTTATGAATTTTACTGCCACCTTGATAAATTTCACTCCCTTATCATCCACCTTAAAATCACCGGAACTGAAACCTATGAAGTTTCCCTGCTTTATAACTCCGATGATATTATTGGTTAATGACCAGCCATCAGTTGATGAATCGGGAGTTGAACGGATACGGATATTCTGAGTGGCTGCAACCAGATATCCTCTTGTGGTTACGTCAATACCACCACCGCCATCAGTCCGTGTTCCGCTTGTGTTCAGAATACTCATGAAGGTTTTGAATTCGTCTGTGTCCAGTTCACTCTGAATATCTTCAAGCAAATTGCGGGAGTATAATTTTTTATATGTTGACTGTACTGCGTTCCAGTCTGTAATATTTCTTGCTGCTTCAAAAATTCCTGCTTCGTTGGTCTGGTCGAAACTCCGCATCCATGAAATACCCGATGTATTCATTGCAGTATAAAGAATGGTCGCCTGTTGCTTGTTCGGGTCGTTGCCGATCTCTTTCTGCTCACGGTCACGGCGCATATTGTCAATGAACGGTTTTAAAAGGAATCTCCATCCCAAAAAGCCGCCTAAACCATAAAAACCAACAGTCATAAGCCGGTTCTTGAAGTCTTGTCCTCCCTGAACCTTGCTGATTTGCAGTATTCCCTTTTTATTTTCGGGTTGTGCCGGTTGTAATGCCTGTGTGTTTTCCTGTTCCATGAGTGCAAAGAATTAAATGAACATTTTTGCTTGTTTTATTAAGTGAGGTTTTTCTACAGCAGCAACAGCAAACCTTTGCATTTCATCAAGTGTCAGAGCATCCTTGAGACTGAACATTGCTTTAATTTTCTTCCTGGTTTCTTCATCCTCATTAATCAATGCTATCAGGTCTTTTGGCTCAACAGATCGTTTAATGTTAAACAAGCCTTTCAGGATTTTCTTTGCTTCCTCATTGTTGTTGGCTTGTATCTTTACTTTAAATTCAAATGTCTCCATGTTCTTTGGTTTTAGATTTTTCAATATGTTCTACCAGTTGATAGGAAATCATCTTGTCCTGTTCAATTTCAGAGAAGATGGTAAAAATGTTCACCAGAGTATCATCATCGGTTGATTGCAGATATTCCCTGATAAGTGTAATGAGTTCCTGACGTTTTTCTGATTGATTTTCCGTTGTTTCTTCAACAATACCTGATTCATCTTTTGCATTTGATGAAGTGGCTGTTGTTTTCTTTTCAGGCAACTGCTTATGTTCGTTCTTTTCCTCTGTCAGAAAACCTGCCAGTGGCGCACGTAACTGTGATTTCTTTATGCCGATACTCTCCAGAATGTCTCCGGCAAATCCGGCAAAGTAACGAATGGTCTTTTTCGCTTCCAGTTCGTTTTCCAGTTCTTCGATACGGTTGGTTTTTTCTGTCAGGCGAAGTTGAATTTCCTGTTTCTCTCCGGTTACTTTCGTTATCTCATCGTTTTTCCGGTCGAGTTCTTTTCGTAATTCGGCAATTTCCCGAACCTTTCGTTCTTCTTCAAGCCTTTTGTTTATAATGCCTTCGATCTCCGCTTCGCCAAAACCCGAAAATGATAAACGGTCGTTTTTTATCGGCAACGATCGTTTTTCATCGTTAACGGTCGTTTCCGAAAAAGGGTATTCTGTGGCCTGTCCGTCAACAAAAAAAATAACCAGAATTTTCTCAGGTTTTTCAAACTGGATCATCTTTTCCAATTGAAAAACACCGGTGCGGTCTTCATTATCAATTTTGCGGATGGTCTGACCGTTTACGGTAAAATCAACGCTTACACGCAGGTCTCGTTTCTGTCGTTCAACCAGATCGTATGCCCGGTCTTTGATGTACTTTACGTAGTTCTTTATTTCTGTTCCGGCCATATTATTCAGGTATTACTCTTATAAATTCAAATAAATGTTCTGCTGCAATAGGTAGTTCAATTATGACCATCCCTGAGAGTTCAGTAAAGTCCCTGACTTGTTCCTGTGCAAGGTTGCCAACATTGATTATCTCGGTATCGGAATAGATTTTTACATTCTCAGGTATTTCTGAAATAGGAAAAAGAAGTTCGTTATATGCTGAAATCATATAAATCCGCTTTACGGAATTGGTTTTTATCCTTACCGGCTGAACATGAAAATCCGTATAACCGGTTTCCTTTATCCTTTTGGCAATATGAGCGTACAGGTTATTGTCCATGATTCATCTCCTTGAAGCATTCACACTCGAAATAAATATTTACTGTATAGGGCAGAAAATGCCCTCTTCGGTCGAGTACCTTTCCATAATCCAGATAAAATCCAGTAATGGTTTGATTCGGCAGCAACATCTGAGATAGTTTTTTAAACACCGGTCGTTTTACGGTCGGGACCTTCGAGTAACCGATCGTGTCGTGTACCGGGTGTGTTTTTCTTGAATTGAAAAGCAGACTTATTTCACCCGCTTCCGGTATTTCGGATATTGCCGTATCGAGATAGTTCTTTATGGAAAAATATATCCCTTTACATTTTGTAAGATGTGCAGGTAGTTTGCCATCAATACAGACAATATCATACGGCTCGGTTACATCAAACTGAATGATTTTCCAAACGGGAGTTGTTGCTGCTGCTTCCATGACTTAAATCTTTCCTTCGAGGCGTAAATAGATTTTAGCGAGGTACGGATAGGTAATGCCAGGAACACTGCCATCGGTAAACCTGCCATCCACTCTGTTGCCATGCGCTTCTTCCTGAACGGATGCAAAAAAGCGGTCGTTGGGAGTAACGGACTGGTTGCAGGTAATCATCTTCAGTTCCCATTCTTCGGGGAAGATTTCCTTATCTGCAATTTTAAGTTCCAGAGTACAGCCCGGAATCGCTTTTTCATCCGGCAGGGATGCCGAAAGTCCGGTGATCTTGCTAAAGAGTTTGTCGGTATCAGCCGAAAACTTTACAGATTCACCTGCTGCTGCAACCGGAATTTTTATGATTTGATACTTAATGTCTGCCATGATGTTTTGTTTTTAACCATAATAAAGCGGGCAACTGAGTACCCGCTTTATCAGGAAGAATTAATACTTCGCTACTGATGTTCCGATAAGAACCATTTTCATCCATGCGTTGTCAGGCGCATTGACAGGCCATTCAACCTCGAAGCCCATCGGCTGCTGTGTCTCAATCATTTTCGGATTGACCAGCTCGAAGTAACCTGTGCGGACGTTTGCAAGTCCGTTTGTGTTGAACACTTCGCAACTCATCGAAGGGATAAGAACTGACCCGTTGGCCATGAACTCGAATTCTCCGTTGCGGATGAAATCCGGGAGCATACCGAAATTCACTTCTTTATAATCTTCACCAACACCGGCCACTCCGAAGAGCAGCTGGATGCCTTTAAGGGTGAAGAAATTTCCCTTTTCGAGTTTTCCCCCGCTGATGTTGCTCTTACCAACAAGTTTGTTGTCATCATCCTGCAACATTTTGATGATTTTGCTCTGCGAAACGTCCTTTACCACGTAGAGGGCGGTATCCACGAGTTGTTTCTGCTTATTGAGCAGTCCTTTTCGGGTTTCTGCCGGAAGCTGTTTGAAACGTTTCTGGAAATCGTCCCGGGAAGTGGTCTGACCAGACGGTGCTGATGCAGGAGCCGGGGTTAATTTCGGTTTAAAAATTTGTTTCACAAACGCCTTGCGTTGTGCCGGATTACGCATGATCTGACCCAGAAGGGCTTCCTGCTGCTCTATACTGTCGAGTCCGGTGAGTGTTAATACGTCATCGTATTCGCTATCGAATAACGCATCATTGCTGAATTCATTCATTTCTCCCATTTTTTTGCTGTTTTTTAATTATTACTGATTTACTTGTTTTGAAATTGCCATTTTTCAGGCGGTTAAAGGATTTCAACTGAATCCACTTCCTCGTAGTCGGCGTACTTTGACGCTCCGGCCATGTCCACTTCTACAGGGACTTCAACCCTGTTTGCAGGAGCCAGTTCCGGCAAGTGCGGGTTGTAGCGTTCAATTCTCAGGTTGTCACGGAAACTTTTCAGGGCTTCCACTTCACCCAATCCTTTGAATCCTGCAAGGAGGTCTTTCTTTAACAGGACTTTCACGGTTGACGCTACACCCGAAGCTGCCACACCATTGGCCACGAGTTTAAGATTTTTGTCTTTCAGCAGGAGTGATCCTCCGATACCTGCTGTTAGCTGGACTAACGGCCTTGCCAATGCTTTTGCACTGAATTCCGTTGATGTTTCGTCCACGTTCAGCACCTTGTCAATGAGTTTGCCTGCAAGGTTGCCACCAACCATGCCGACAACAATCAATGCAGGGGCTTTGAGTTCTTCCAGAATTTGTTTTCCGGTGATTTTTGTTTTTTCTGCCATGTTGAATTTGCTTTAATTGTTAATAAAAATTAGCCTAACTGAATGGTTTCAACCTTATCCGGGTTGTCCGATGTCCGTGTCCCGGACAGTTCTTTATTACTTTTTGCCGAACCTGTACTCTTAGGTTTCAGCAGCAGGTATCCTAAACCAATTATTCCGACAGCTCCGCCAACGGCAACCATAGGGTTGTCCTTGATGAATGTCCACAGTCCGCCGCTTTCTTCTTCATCTTCACTTTCATCTTCGTTGTTTTCTGCATCATTGGAATATTCTTCCACCAGTGATTGTTCATCTTCTGATGGCTTATAACTCTTTAACTGGTTTTCCAGATCGCCTTCCGAAGGATCGTCCGGGTTTTTCAGTCCGTTCTTTGAGAGTATGCCCACAACTGAAACAAGAACACCTGATGCTGCTGTTATCAATACCGTTGAAGTAACCGGTTCACCGAATCCAGAGAAATAATGGTCGGGAGTTCCGCTTAATCCGCCGGATTTTCCTTTAAGAATTGCATTTTGAAGTTTGTCCTTTTTGCCTTGCAGCTTATCAGCGTAGAGTTTTTCCACATCTGCAAGAGAGTTCTTTGCTTTCTGGTAGTAGTCGTCAGTAATTTTTCCTTTTGCCTGTTCCGGTGTAGCATAGCCCCATTTCAGACGTTCTGCAATTTTGAACATATTGAGTTTCATGGCTAATAAAAAGCCATTTCGTGCTGCAACAGAGAGAGGATTGTAACGGACAACAGCCTTTACACCTTTTCCAATGCTACGGAAAAAGCCCCGTTTGTTTTCCTTACGGAAGTTTTTCATGGCTTCCTTGCGGGCTTTACCTTTGGTGGTAGATTTTATTTCCTTTTTCTTGTCTTTCAGGATTTTTTTATCATCTTTCTTTTTATCACGGTCTTTTTTGCGTTCATCACGTTTGGCTTTGCGTTTTGCCTTTGCGCCTTTGCCTAAGAAACCCAAACCAAACAATCTGTCCATTTCCGAATCGAACACATCATGCCCTTCCTCAATGGTGTCGAGATATTCTTCAACTTCAGCATTGCTGAAACCATCCAGTTCCGACCAGTCATTTTCCAAGCCATCTTCATAGTCCGGGTCATCCAGTCCTGAAATAACATCAGGGTTATAGCCGTTTTTGATATTCAGGCTGTCCTCATTCTGTATGAGGATATCAATGGCTTGTTTTCGCTGCGGTGTGTCCCAGTATTTAATGGCATAGTCAAGCATCTGAATAAAGGCAATCGGGTCTTCGATTGTAGCAATGGCAGCCGGATTTTGTGCAATCTGGTTGCGTGTCCTGATTATAAATTCAAGGTCAACATTATCTCCTTTAATGCTTCCTAACCCATCAAACCTTCCGGTGATGATGTCTTTTATTATGTCGTCCTCATGGCCTGCGCCATCAAGAACGGCTACGTTTATTCCGTTTAAACTCATGGTAAAGTCTTTTTTTTGTTTGTATGGTTTTTCGTAATTTGCTTTAGAGAGAACGGGGTCTATCACAAACTGCCCCTGTTCAATTGGGACAACCACGTACACATGCTGAAATACATCTTTATCGTACCTGGCAATTCTGAATTTGTGCGGGATTTGCAGATTTGTGAGTATGGAACTGATAAAAATGGAAAAGCAGTCACAGTCAATTCCTGTCTGGCGTTCCTGCCAGCTCCGGGCAGGTCTGCGGAGTTGTTCCAGTCCGGGTTTGTCTAATTTGTACTGAATATTATTATAAAGAAAATTCCAGATCAACCGGCAGGTTTCCTGAACTGTTTGCTGTTTCAATTGTCGGGCAATCTGTTTTGTGTCGTCAATGTATTTCCAGACTACCTTTTTCATTAGTTCAACAGTATCTTCAACATCACCGTTGCGGATAATAACACGGTCCCTTTCGGCAGGTTTTGGGAAAAACTTATCGTAGTCCCGACCGTCCCTGATCGGGCGATGTCCTGATGTGATATTCCCTATTTGAATCCGGTTACTCATTCAGTTGTAGCGATTTTTTCGGATTTAGTGTAAAAAAGTCCATTTGCGTAGGTTGAATATTTCATAACCAATTCCATCTTGGCAAGTGCTGTCTTGTAGTTTGCAACAAACCATGTGATTTTTTTCCAGAGCGTATAATCGGCAGGTAAACCGTAATCGGTAGAAGTAAGCAGGGAAAAAATGGTAGTCCAGCCAATTTTCAGGCTTATTGTATCAAGCATAAGTTCCGATAAAGGCTGTATGGTATATTGCTTGTTCTGTACTGTTGATGATACCACCGGTGATCCTTTATGAATTACCTGAATAAAAGGCTGAGTGATCTGCAACTTTCCTTTTGTGGGATTCTGCAACTGAATTTCGGTACGGATTTCAAGCCCGCCGGTGAGAGGGTTTGGGTCAACCTTATGCACACGGGGATTGATGATGTTGATGTTCATTTCATCCGATACGTTTTTTGCCTTTACAGCATCAAACAGTTTTGAGATTCCGAACACGGCTCCGGCTGCCAGTGCTACTTTTACAAACAGGTTCATCGTGTTTTCCTTTCTTTTCTGCGTTTCCGAATACTGTCTATGATGAATTTCACGGAATAACCTACCAGAGCAGAAACGGCTGCATAAATTGACACATCCAATAACTGCAATAATGAAATGCTGTTCAACGTAAAACCGGATGCTATGGCTTTGGTAACTCCACCAACCACTCCCGAAGATGTGGTTATAACTGAGTTTTGAAAAGATTCGATTGGCATAAGTTTGCTTTCAATAAAATTGATGAAGCAAAATTATGGCGGGTGGAAATGGTGGTTATTGGTATGGGGGAGTATGTATCGGTATTTGATTGTATTCGTATGTTTTTGCCAATAAAACTACTTTAGAATTATTTAATTTTGCTGAGATATTAAATAATTGTACTTTAGCATTATGAATATATATAATATTCTTAAAATAAAACATGTATCGAATATTGAAATTCCTCCAGCGATTTTTATTGAAGATGCGTTAAATAGAATTGCTACACCAGCTTTTGAAAAACTTGGTTTGAAAAACAATAAGCATAAATACATTTGGGAAGGAAATTACAATACTAATGAGATAAAAAATATTATTCGTTTTAGCTATCGAGGCCCAAATGTGAATTTCATGATAGGTAAAAATTTCAAGTTTATTCCTATATTAAATAATAAAGACGAAATTAAGTATAAAACAAATGAATTGCAGCTTTTTGAAAACATTGAGTATTTTGATAATAAAAGAGGAATATCATTATGGAATAAGTATTTTTTCGAAAATACTTTGAAAAGATTTATCAAGAATGAATCAGATAGGATTCATGACTTATTTATGTCTAGTATTGATATTAACGGAAATATTGAAATAGCTTTAAGACAAATTCAAGACAAATATTCAGTTTATGAAATACGTTATCCAAACCCAAAATACGTTTTGGCTTTTTTATATGCAAAAAACAGAGAGAAAGAAAAAAGTAAAATAATTATGACAGAATATATAGAAGAAAGCAGTATAACTAACTGTAATTTACTATTAAAACTTGATATGATATAAATACTATACACTCCAACGTTGTATTATTATGACAAACATTTGAACTATGAAAAAAGGAATAATAATCATTGGACTGGCAACCCTTCTGGTAATTACACTTCTGACCTGTACTGAATTACCAACAAATCTTTGGTTTTCTATAACTGGAAGAGGATTTATACTTCCTGAAGAAAGCTCAATTTTTACGTTTAAGGTAACAAAGATGAATGAAGGTTCAGGTGAATGGTGGCTCTATGCTGAGGACAAAAATTACTTTTATACAATGGAAAAAACCGAGGCCGACAAGCTTTATACTAAGATTTCAAAAGAAAAAGCAAAAATGATATTGACTTTTGACAAATACGACTATAGGTCGTGGCAAGTACAACCATTTCATAGTAAGGAATAAATTACAGACTGCATTACGACACATATAATTAAAATGACAGTTAACAAAACTATGACAAAATATAATTACCGCTACACGTATGGTAAAATTGAGCAATATGAGCAAAATTATAAGGGGTGGAAATGGCGGTTATGAGTATAACGAGGTTAAGTCACCCCCCATACTCCCCTAAAAACTCAATAATCACCTTTAATTCCGAAGGGGTAAAAGTTTTTTTCCGGGCAAGAGAAATTTTTCCGGCAATCGGCTTCAGCCATTTTTTAAATGTAACGAGAGTTACCTGATATTTTGCAGCCAGAGAAGTCATGTTTTCCGGCTTATTATATGGTTTAAACCAGTCGTCAATATCAAATAATGTAAGTTGCTGTTCCGGCATAGTTAAAGTATTCACATATAAAAATACGAAACATTATTTGAGCAATTATTATCTCCGGTTTTTATTCAGTATGTTGCTGCCTTTTGCTATTTTTGGACAAAAAGCAGATCAAAATGGATAATGGATAATTTTTTTCAGATCTCTTTGTGTATTGACTTGGAAAAACCCAGTTATTGAAAATAATTGTCTTTAAACTTTTTTTTATCAGCATATTATTTTACATTTGTTGAGTATAAATGAAGGCCAGAATGGTGGTTACACAATCGTTATGCACAAGCGGAAAAGACAACTGCACGACAGACATTTCACTGCAACTTGACAAATACAGACAGAAAATAAAATAAGCCTACACTCAGTCCGACCCAAAAGTTTAAATTTTTACCCCACCGCACTTTTTCGGCAAAGCCGTTTTGGCTATCACACATTGCAGCACATTTGCAAGCCCCCACAAGCCAACGCTATAACCAAAGGCTTGCAAAAGAGCTGCAATCTCCACCCCGCCAGTGCATATTGAGATAGTTGTTGTTAATTCAATCAGAAATAATAATGAAAACTTTGTCAGGTGATTGTTATTTATTAATTTTGACCCGTAAACTATAAAAGTCAATTATCATGTCTGAAATAGAAGTAAAGTGTTTAATTGTAGAATCAGCAACAAAATATTTTTCAAAATTTGGATTTTATAAAACCACTATGGATGAGATTGCTAAGCATATTCATAAAGCAAAAGGGGTTCTATATTATTATTTTAAAAGTAAAGAAGAACTTTTTAATGAAGTGCTAAAACAAGAACTGAATATAGTCAAAACAGAATTAAATAAAATAGTAAACAATGATAACGATTCTTTAATTATACTCAAAGAATATATGCTTACTCGTTTAAAACTATTAAACAAAGCCGTAAATTACCATGAAACACTAAAAGCTGATTTTTTTGAAAAATATCATTTCGTTAAAGATGTTCGAGAGGATTTTGCTGAGTTTGAAAGAGACCAATTAACAAATATCTTAATGAAAGGAAAAAAGCAAGGCTATCTTAATGTTAAAAATATAAATTCAACCGTTAACATTATTATTATGGTCATAAATGGCATAGAAATACCTTTATTCTTACAAAACAAGTATTCTGATTATAAACACACTATTGATGAACTTGCAACTATGATAGTGAATAGTTTAAGAACACAAAGAAAATAAATAAACATTTTTTAATAAATAGAATGACTAAAATACATATTTGGTCAATAATATTTTTTAACTTTGCACTGACTTTAAAACATATTTGTTCAATAATTAATTTAATGAAACATGAAAAATTTGGCAGAATTAATAGTGAAATTCAAATGGATAATAATTATAGTTGTTACATTACTAACTGCCTTTTTAGGTTATCAGATAAGTAATCTGAAAATTAATTCAGATATAATAAGCTCATTACCTGATGATGACCCTGCTGCAGCTTTGTACAAAAAAATCGGAACTCAATTTGGCGGGAATGATATGGGAATGATTGTTTTAGAAACTGACAATGTTTTTAAAACCGAAATATTACAGCATATTAAACAAATTACCGATAGTCTGAGATATACTGATGGGGTTTCAACAGTTACGAGTTTAACCAATATTCTGGATATAAAAAGTTCTGAGTTGGGAATTGAAATCGGAAAATTGGTGGACGAGGACAACTTACCCAATAAACAATCACAATTAGACAGCCTGAAAAATTATGTTTTCTCGAAAGAGATGTACAAAGGGACAATAGTATCCGAAGATGGCACTGCTTCTGTTGTTATGTTTACATTACTATCCGGTGCTGATAAACAAACTGTTGCAAAGGAAATTAAGAGTAAGATTGAAAACCTTAATTTACCTGAAACTCTTTACTTCGGCGGTCTGCCGATGATGATGAACGATATTAACGATTTAATTTTGGCAGATATTGTTTGGCTTTTGCCTATCGTTTTTGTAATTATTGCACTCATTTTATTGCTTAGTTTCAAGTCGTTTCGTGGTGTTTTATTACCACTTCTTATTGCCGGTATTGCTGTAATTTGGACTATTGGGATAATGGCTTTTACTGGTTATGAACTTACTATAATTTCAAATATAATACCTGTTGTTTTACTTGCTGTGGGTAGCGCTTATTCCATACATGTATTAAACAGTATCAACCAAAGCAAAGAAAAAGACAGAAAACAGGCATTAATAAAAGCTCTTACTTATATAATTGTACCCGTAATTTTGGCAGCTTTGACCACTGCCATTGGCTTTATTTCTTTTATATTTGGTGCATATCTTACTATGATTAAAGACTTCGGTATTTTTACTGCAGTGGGTACATTAATCGCTTTGCTGTTGTCCATATTCTTTGGTCCTGCACTTATATCAGCATTTTCAAAGTATCGCAAAAAAAATGAAACAGACCAACCCGAAAGGGAAAATATCTTAACTCACAAAATACTTCAACCATTAGTTAAGCTTCTTTTCAAACACCCGAAATATTCATTAACCACATGGGGTATTTTGCTTCTGTTGAGTATAACCGGTATGTTTTTTATAAAGACAAGCGTAAATATGGCTGATTACTTTAAGAAAGATAATCCAACAAGGATTTCTGAAGATGTGATGCAGAAAAAATTCGGTGGTTCGTTACCTGTGTTTGTTGTATTTGAAGGAGATATGCAAAGCCCTGATGTTCTGAAAATGATGATTAAAACAGAGCATTTTATGAAAAAGGACCCAAATATCGATATGACACAATCTGTAGCCGACCTTGTGGAACAAATGAACGATGCTATGGGCGAAGGCAAAATGATACCGGACGATAAAGCTAAAATTGAACAATTATGGTTTTTGCTTGATGGGCAAGATGTAATGTCGCAACTTGTTTCGGAGGATTTGGACGAAGGAATTATTCAATCAAGATTTGCTTCTGTTGACAGTAAAAATATCAGTGAATTTACATCAAAAATGAACAAATTCATTCAGGAAAATAATAATGAGAATATAAAAATTGAATTGACAGGTATGCCATCTGTATATGTTAAATTAAATAATAGCCTTATTCAAAGTCAATCTAGCAGCTTGTTACTTGCAATTATAATGGTACTCCTGATTGTAGGTCTTATGTTGCGGTCAATATCAAAAGGGTTTTATGCTACAATTCCAATTATTGCTACAATTATTATATTATTTGGGTTTATGGGTATAACAGGTATTCCTCTTGATATAGCCACAGTACTTGTAGGTAGTATTGCTTTGGGTATCGGTATAGATTATTCCATTCATATTATTACAGGTTTTAATTTTCACCTGAAAGAAACCGGAGATGCTGAAAAAGCGATTGAAAAAACTATTTTAAGTAGTGGGAAAGCCATTATTATAAATGTAATATCGGTTGCAGCAGGCTTTTTTGTTTTAATACTTTCACAAGTAGTTCCGTTGCAAAACTTTGGTATTCTGGTTGCCATAAGTATGTTCGGCTCCGGTATCGGAGCTTTAACTTTATTGCCTATAATATTGATACTGGTAAACAGAAAACGCAAAATAATAGCAAATAATCATTAACAATAATTAATTCTTTTAAAAATGAATAAAATGAAAATTCAAACAGTGGTTTTAATCGCTTTAATCGTAGCAGGAAGCATATTTTCTGCAAATGCGCAAGACGCAAGTGCCATTTTAAAAAAAATGGACGATGTTATGTATTCTCCCAAAGACATGACTGGAAAGAATAAAATCATTCTTATTGACAAAAATGGGAAACAAGAAATTCGTGAAGCAACCATAAAGCAAAAAGGAACTGATAAACGAATATTTCGGTTTACAGCTCCTGCATCGCAGGTAGGAATATCTGTTTTGTCGTTGCCTAATGATGTGATGTACCTGTATTTACCCGCATTTAGCAAAGAAAGACGAATTGCAACCAGCGCTAAAAATCAAAACTTTGCAGGCACCGATTTTTCTTATGATGATATGGAAGCAAAACCATATTTCGACAAATACACTCCTAAATTATTGAAAACCGAAACCAATGTATTTGTACTTGAATTAACGCCAAAGGGTCAATCCGACTATTCCAAAATAATAGTAAGTGTTAATAAAATGAATTATTACCCGGAATCTATGGAATACTACGACAAGGGTAATAATAAAATAAAAGAAGCAAAATATACTTTTAAAAAAGTTGGCAATTATTGGAATGCTTCGGAAATTGAAATGACCGACTTAAAGAAAAACCACAAAACCAAAATGCAGATGTCGGATGTAAAATACGACACTGGTTTAACAGATGATGATTTTACGGTTAGGAAGTTAAAACAATAAATACAAAAACCAAAAAAACAAGAACGCAAACAGTGAATAAACGGTAAAAGATGGAAACAAATTTATTGGTAAAAGATTTTTTAAAAGATATAAAGGTCGGAGCTGTTGTACAAACCACAAGTTATATTTCAAAAAAAATAATTAAAAAAATAAATTTTGAGCAAGCAGAAATAATTGTTGAATATGGATCAGGCAAAGGAGCTATAACAAAAATATTACTTGAAAAATTAAGTCCCAACGCCGTTTTATTCGCTTTTGAAACAAATGAAAATTTCATCAGGGAATTATCAGAAATTCAGGATAGCCGTTTAATTGTTGTCAATAGTGATGCAGAATGCGCCAAAAGAATTTTAAAAGATAAATACAAAATAGAAGTTGTTGATTATATTATTTCAACTATACCCTTCTCATTAATTGAAAAACACAAAAGAACCCGGATTATTAGTAATTCTTTTAAATTATTAAAAGAGACGGGTTGTTTTATTACTTATCAGTATTCATTGCTTATTTATAATTTGTTGAAAAAAATATTTAAACAAGTAAAATGGGGCTTTGTATTATTAAATCTCCCACCTGCTTTTATTATTGATGGTATAAAAATGAAAAGTAATTGAGTGCATTTTGAATAAAAGGTTTATAAAGATTTAAAAAAATGAACCATCAAGAAATTGGTACAATAGTAACTGAAATACTAATGGAGAAGTTAGGTGTTTCTGATACTAAAATCAGTGCCGAATCTACTATGCAGGATTTAGGCGCAGACAGTCTTGACGTAGTAGAAATAATTCTTGAAATTGAACACAAATTTGGCATTTCTATTCCTGACAATATTATACCGGAAGTTCAAAACATAGGTAGTCTTTGTAAATATATTGAAAAGGAATTAGGGAAAACGGGTGAACAACTATCAAAAATGGAGGCTGCGATATGATAATAAATTTTGTTACTGATTATATACCTGATTTTGTAATTCCCAATACATACTATTTTGCTAATTATGGTATTACCAATGAAGAAATTATTTCCAAAAGTGGTATTATGCAAAGACGAAGAACTCGCCCCGAAGAAAATACAAATTCAATGGCAATTGAAGCCGTTAAAAAGGTTCTTTTCGAATCGCCTCTATCTTTAAATGAAATTGATTTAATAATTGGTGCAACATACACACCTTACGATACGGTTGGCACATTGGCTCATGCAGTACAAAAACAATTCGACATTGCTAATGCTAAATGTTTTACAGTTGATTCTGCATGTTCTTCATTTGTAAATGCTCTTGAAATAGTCGAATGTTATTTTGCAAATAAAAAAGCAAGTAAAGCACTAGTTGTAATTTCTGAAAACAATAGTGCATATAGCGATGATTCTGACAAGAATTCAGGTTTTTTATGGGGCGATGGTGCAGCAGCAGTAGTTATTTCCAAAGAAAGACATTCTGATGAAGATATTGAAGTGATTGATATAAATACCTCTGGATTAGGAAATATTGGCAAAAGCATTAAAGCAGTTATTTTAAGACCTCAAAACGGGGGGATTAAAATGCTTTTTGGTAAAGATGTTTTTCAATATGCCTGTACATATATGATACAGGAAACTGAACAGATTTTGCATAAAAATGGTATTTCTCTCAATCAATTGAACTACTTCATCCCTCATCAGGCTAATGCCAGAATTACAGATTATGTGGCGAAAGAATTGAAATTAAAGCCATCATGCGTACTCACTAACATTGAATATTTTGGAAATACTGGTTCTGCAAGTACGCCAATTGTTTTGTCTCAAAATCGGGAAAAATTTAAGCAGAATGATACTATTGTTATATCGGTTTTCGGAGGTGGCTATTCAAGCGGGGCTATTTTGTTAAAAAAATTATAATATGACTGAGAAACTAAAAAATTTGTTTTTTAGATTTTGGTACTGGTATGTAAGTATCGTTGATAAAAATGCTGAGGTTATTTTCATGAATTATGGTTACTCGAAAGATAACCAGAAGATAGAGATTGATGAGAAAGATGAAAAGGATAGATACTCAATACAACTTTATCATTTAGTAACAACAGTCGCAGATATTTCGGGGAAAGATATTTTAGAAATAGGTTGCGGCAGGGGTGGTGGCTTATCGTATATTAACCGTCACTTTATGCCAAACTCAGCAATTGGCATTGATTTGAATAAAAAAGCGATAGTTTTTTGTGTTAAAAAATATTCAGATGAAAAAATTAAATTTTTTCAAGGGGACTCACAAAAATTAAACTTTGAAGACAATGCTTTTGATGTGGTAATTAACATTGAATCGTCGCACCGATACTCAAAAGTAGATTTATTCATAAGTGAAGTATATCGTGTTTTAAAACCTGGAGGTGTTTTCCTTTTTGCCGATTTTGGTGATATGGAAGACCTGAAAAAACTAAATATGAATTTTAAAAACATGAATTTTAAGCGAAAAAAACATGAAGTAATTACAGAGAATGTTTTAGAAGCGTTAAAATTATCAACACCAAACAGGGAAGAGTTAGTGAGAAAACTTCTGCCAAAATTCCTTAAGAATTTAGGTAGAAATTTTGCGGCAACCGAAGGGACAACAACATACAATAAATTTTTGACAAGAGAATTTGAATATGTTTTTTATGCACTGATGAAGTGATTTTTTACTGCAACCTGACTATAAAACGATGTTAGACTAATGAGATTGACGAAATGGGATTAATAATCAAAGCAATATCAACAAAGAAAGATCTAAAAGAATTTATCAAGTTTCCTGATAGATTGTACTCTGGTAATAGGTTATATGTCCCTGCAATTCATTCAAAAGAGCTATTAACATTATCCTTAGATAAAAACCCTGCTTTTGAGTTTTGTAGAGCAAAATATTGGTTAGCATATGACAACGGGGAAATTGTTGGTAGAATTGCTGTGATTATAAATGACAGGTACAACGAAAAGCACAACATAAAATATGCAAGGTTTGGTTGGCTAGACTTTGTTAATGATAAAAAGGTACTAATGCTATTGTTGCAAGCAGCTAGAAAGTGGGCAGTAAGTCAAAATATGGAATACCTACATGGTCCTCTCGGATTCTCATCTTTTGATGCTTCGGGAATTCTAATTGAAGGATTTGATGAAATGCCTACTTCATTTACTCACTACAATTTTCCGTACTATTCGAAATTAATTGAAGAATTGGGATATAAAAAGGAAGTGGATTGGGCTGAGTATAATATTAAAGTTCCCGAGTATGTACCCGAAAAATTTAAAGTAGGTGCGGAATTAATAAAAAAACGATACAATCTCCATAGTGCTTCGCTTAAAAACAAAAAGGATATTCTAAAATATTCTGACGATATATTCAAACTCGTAAATGATGAATACAAAGATATTTATGCATTTTCGCAATTGTCAACAAAGCAAATTATGGCTCTTAAAAAGCAGTTTGCATTATTTCTCAGGCCTGAATATATATCAATTGTTCTGAACTCAACAAATGAATTAGTTGCGTTCGGAATTACCATGCCATCTCTTGCCAAAGCGCAGCAAAAAGCAAAAGGCAAACTGTTCCCCTTTGGTTTTATCCATATTATGAATGCTTTAAAGAAAAACAATACAGTTGAAGCATTACTAATTGCTGTAAAAAAGGACTATCAAAACAAGGGCGTTAATGGAATTATTTTTACTGATATTATGAGTGCTTACATTAAAAATGGAATTAATAACTTCGAGTCAACACGTGAAATGGAAAATAATGTAAAAATTAATAATCTGTGGAATAAGTTTGAATACAGATTGCATAAACGAACTAGGTGCTATATCAAACAATTGTAAAAATGGCTAGTAACTTACATACATTCAATGGTAAAGTTGTTATTATAACCGGAGCGTCTTCTGGAATAGGAAAAGCATGTGCTTTTGAATTTGCTGATAACGGAGCAACAGTAGTTCTTGCAGCTAGACGAGAAAATGAGTTAAAAAAAATAGAAGAAGAAATAAAAATGCAGGGGGGTGATGCAATGTCTGTAAAAACGGATGTTAGGAATATTGAAGACTGCAAAATGTTAATTACTAAAACCCTTGAGAAATATAAAAAAATAGATGTACTTATCAACAATGCGGGTATTTCAATGAGAGCAAGTTTTGAGGACTTAGATTTGAGTGTTATTAAAGAATTAATGGACACGAATTTTTATGGAGCTGTTTACTGTACAAAGTTTGCTTTACCATATTTGCTTGAACAAAAAGGAACTATAATTGGCATTTCATCCATTTCGGGACTAACACCCTTGCCGGGGAGAACTGGCTACTGCGCATCAAAATATGCAATGGATGGCTTTTTTAACACCTTACGACTTGAAAATATCAAGAAAGGATTGAATGTTTTGGTCGTTCATCCGGGTTTTACATCATCCAACATAAGGAAAGCTGCTTTAAACAAACTCGGAGTGCCACAAAATGAAACTCCAAGAGATGAAACTAAAATGATGCCTCCGAAAGAAGTCGCGGGAATTATCGTGAAAGCAACTTTAAACCGAAAGAGAGATTTGACATTAACTCTACAGGGAAAACTAACCGTTTGGTCATATAAGATTTTTCCAAGATTAACCGACCGGATAATAATACATGTAATGGCAAAAGAACCCGATTCGCTACTTTTAAAAACTTTATAAAACACTTTACATGAAAATTTTATCGAAATATATTTTGGTTAACCTGTTGGGGTGGAAAATAAAAGGCGAGTTTCCAAACATAAAGAAATCTATAATAATATTTGCCCCACACACAAGCTACCGGGATGGGTTGTATGGAAAACTATATTTGATGCAGTTAGATGTAAATTATAGATTTCTTTCAAAAAAGGAATTTTTCAAGTTTCCGTTAAAATACTTTTTTAAGATTTATGGTTCAATACCCGTGAGTAAAACAAAGGAATACATTGATTTTGTCGTTGAATTAATTAATAATAGCCACGAACTTCATATCGTATTATCTCCGGAAGGGCAATTGGCAAAAACAATACGATGGAAAAAAGGGTATTACTATATGGCTGTACGAGCGAATGTTCCAATTGCTGTTGGATACATTGATTATAAGAAGAAAGAAATCGGGATTAAAAAAGTGATTTATAACCCAACAAATATTAGTATAGTAAGAAATGAGATTGCTCAATTGTATTCTGATGTTACCGCAAAATATCCTGAAAAATTTTCACCTGAACTAAAAGTATAAAATATGAAACAGAATGTGGCATTAGTACTATCTAGCGGGGGCTCAAGGGGGCTTGCACATATCGGCGTTATAAACGAATTAGAAAAGCATGGTTTTCAAATATCTTCGGTTTCAGGTTCTTCAATCGGTTCTGTTATTGGAGGTCTTTATGCTATGGGAAAAATACAGGAATATACAACTTGGGCAAAAACATTAAACCGAAAAGCCATTTGGGGACTTATGGACTTTACACTTACAACAAATGGATTACTTAAGGGGGATAAAGTTTTTAAAAAATTGAAAACATTTATTCCTGATATGAATATTGAAGATATGCCCATCCCCTTTGCTGCCGTTGCTACTGATATACTCCATGAAAAAGAAGTGGTTTTTACAAAAGGAAGTTTTTATAAAGCTGCCCGGGCATCCGTTGCAATTCCGGCAATTTTTACACCGGTAAAATACGCTGATACTATTCTTGTTGACGGTGGTGTTCTGAATCCAATTCCCATCGAATACGTGTCCCGTAAGAATGGTGATTTGCTGATAGTAGTGAATTTGTACGGTGACAAAAAACCTAATATTCCAAAAGAAACAAATACTAATAACGGATATTTAAATGGGCTGATGAACGCTGTATTAAACTTGATATCAACAGGCGACAAGCGCAGTGCTGGTTATTACTCACTTTTAAGCAGTACTACATCTGCAATGATGCATAGAATTGCAAAAATGAGTATTGAAAAACACAAACCTGATATGATTATAAATATACCCAGCGATTCGGCAAATACCTTTGATTTTTACAGAGCAAAAGAATTGATACAGCTAGGGGAAAGTGCAGCAAAAGATGCAATAAAATATTATTATAAAAACCTATAAGGAAATGGATTTATCAAAAGAATATATCAATATTCACAAGCTCATTAAAGCAAACGATTCGAAACTTCTTAAACGGTTGCCCGACTTTGCGATTTACCTGATTAAGTTAATTATCCGGCAAAATAAGATAAATCGAATTCTATCTGTTTACGCAAATTTCGAAGGAGTTGATTTTTTACCCAAAATAATTGACGAGCTTAATATAAAGGTTGAAATAGTTGGTAAAGAAAATTTGCCTGAAAATGGCAGGTGCTTTTTTGTGGCAAATCATCCCTTTGGATTTGTTGATGGCTTAATTTTAACAAGCTTAGTGGCTAACAAATATGGCGATTTCAGGGCTATCGGCAACAACATATTTATGCTTATCCCCCATATAAAAGGGAATATTGCTGCTGTAAATGTATTTGGCACTAATTCAAGGGAATATATTATAGGGTTGGAGATAGTATTTAATTCTGATATCCCTATAACTCATTTCCCCGCTGGCCTTGTTTCGAGGATTAAAAAAGGAAAAGTTGAGGATAGTGACTGGCAAAAAGGGTTTATTAAGAAAGCAGTTGCGTATCAGCGTAACGTTGTTCCATTTTATTTCTATGGGCGAAATTCAATTCTTTTTTATTTTATATATATCGCCCGTAAAACATTTGGAATTAGTAAAAACTTGGAATTAGTTCTATTGCCTCATGAACTATTTAACAAACGAAATAAAACCATAAGGGTTAAAATAGGCAAGCCAATTTCATACAGCACCTTCGATATGTCAAGGTCTCACTACGATTGGGCACAATTTGTAAAAAAACAGGTCTATAACTTAAAAAACGCAATATGAGAAAGGTATCGGCAATAATATGTGCATATAACGAAGAGAAAACGCTAAAAGATGTCATCCTTTCAGTTTCAGAATCTTTAATTGTTAGTGAAATTATTGTAGTTAATGATGGATCTTCGGACAATACAAAGAAAATAATTGAGGAATTGCAGAAAGAAATTGAAATAACAGCAATCAATTTAATAAAAAACAAAGGGAAAGGATACGCAATGGCGGTGGGAGTTGAAAATTCAATCTTTGATATTATGCTATTTGTTGATGCCGACCAGTCAAACATTATTCATGGATACATTAATCAATTAACCAATCCTTTATTAAAAGAAGAATCGGACATGGTTTTAGGCTATTCTACAGTCAATATTTTAAATCAGGATGTAAATCCTTTAAAAATATTAACAGGCGAAAGAGCTTTATACAAAGAAGATATTATACCAATTCTTGATAAAATGAAGGAATCACGATTTGGTGTAGAAACCCTACTGTATTTTTATTACATATCAATGGGTAAATCAATAAAATTTATCAGATTAAAAGGAATGACACATAAGGATAAGTACAAGAAAATGAGTTCTTTTAAAGCAACATCAAGCTATATTAACGAAGGCTTTGAAATAGCCTATACTGCCATGGAAAATTATGATTTAATGCTAAAAACCATTAAAAGACAAGTAAAGAAAGGGCTTAAATTATGAGAAATATTTCAGCAATAATTTGCGCGTATAACGAGGAGAAAACAATTAAAGAACGATGTACTGCCAATTTGGGGGAAATGAGAACTTCAAAATTCGGTGTGGAAACTTTAATTCATTAACAAAAATCGCAATAAATCAAATTAATAAATTTTTAATTATGAAGACAACGAACATTTTTTTGGTACTGCTGTTGGTTACCGTTTCAAGCGTAACTAATGCACAAGAAGAAAACAACCTCAAACTGTCGGGTGAACTTTTAACCGACCAACGTTTTTTACTTAAATCACCCAACGATTGGGCTTGGAACGAAAACCGCCTGACTTTAAGACTTGACAAAAAAATTACCGATAAATCAAAATTTTACAGCGAAGTCTGGTTGCGTAATATTGGCCTGCCCGGTATTAATTCCTCATCTGACCTTTATAATAAAGGGATTATTGACCCTTATAATCTTGAAGTCAGGGAAGCGTATGTTCAGTTGTATGGTTTTCTTACTAAAAATTTAGATGTAACCATTGGTCGTCAACGCATTGTTTGGGGTACAGCCGACAAACTGAATCCTACTGACAACCTCAATCCTTTCGATATGGAAGATATTTTGGATTTCGGTAGGCACCGTGCCTCTGATGCTATTAATATGAATTATTATTTAAATAACGAATTTTCTTTGCAAGGTGTTTATATTCCTTTTTTCCAACCCGTTAATATGCCTGTCGGCATTTTTGCAAATGCTTTAAGTCCGACTATGGAATTACCGCAAGGTATGGTTTTAAAAGGATTTTCAGATACTTTATTAACACCAAAATACAATCTGGGAGAAAGTGCCGTAGCAGGTGGTAAATTTAAAGGTATGATAAAAGGAGTGGATTTCTCGTTAAGTTATATTTGGGGTAGAGATGGTCTTCCTTTATCCACAAGGAATACTTTTATTCCAGTTGATACGCTTGGTGGAATTAATATAAACTCACAACTTTCTTTTTTCAGAACTCATATTATCGGTGCTGATTTATCAACAAGTATTGCAGGTATCGGATTTTGGGCAGAAGCAGCAGCATTTATTCCGGAAAAAGATGTAATAATGACCAACGACTTATCGGCTCTTTATCCCCTGTCGCCAGTGCCTGTAACAATAGATACTACCATTTTAGATAAAAAAGAACCTTACATAAAGTTTATTGCCGGCGGTGATTATAATTTTAGCGATGGGTCTTATCTTAACTTTCAATACATGCACGGATTTATTCATGAAAAAGGGAATGATAATCTAAATGATTATTTTTTCATACGGTATGAGAAAAAGTTTTTCAACGAAAAAC
>Ga0074195_1000772_pt1 | contig 55535 bp, 43 predicted proteins | sample EPASupsiteHSE623_FD_64525 | JGI IMG/M metagenome (GOLD analysis project Ga0074195, IMG submission 64525) | Bioremediated contaminated groundwater from EPA Superfund site, New Mexico - Sample HSE6-23 | ecosystem: Environmental > Aquatic > Deep subsurface > Groundwater > Contaminated ...
ATTCTTTGATAATCATGGAGATAAACTAAATACTGATTGTGAAGAAGCAATAGAAGCTATTTTTAATGATAGTGAATTGATGCAAACAGAACAAGTAACAGGAAGAAATATTGGTGCTTCAAAAAGAATTGATGATGTTATTGGAAGATATATCGTATCGATTAAAAGTTCATTTCCAAGAGATTTAAATTTAAGTGGTATGAGAATAGTTCTTGATTGTGCAAATGGAGCAGCTTATAAAGTTGGACCTACAATTTTACAAGAATTAGGTGCGGATGTAATTGTTGTAAATAACAAACCAGATGGTTTTAATATCAATGAAGATTGTGGAGCGATGCATCCTGAACATATTGGTAAAATTATAAGAGAGTATAGAGCTGATATTGGACTTGCTCTTGATGGTGATGCTGACAGATTAGTTATCATTGATGAAAAAGGTGAAGTAGTTGATGGAGATAAATTAATAGGTGCTTTATGTAATTATCTAAATGATGAGAAGCTTCTAAAAGGTAATGGTTGTGTCGCAACGGTTATGTCAAATAAAGCTTTGGAAGATTATTTATCTAGTAAAGGAATTGAATTATTCAGATCAGATGTTGGGGATAAACATGTTCTTGAAATCATGAAAGAAAAAGGTATAAACTTTGGTGGTGAACAAAGTGGACATATAATTTTCTCAGATACTGCAAAAACAGGAGATGGTTTAGCTTCATCTTTACAAGTATTAGCACTGATTCTAAAATCAGGTAAAAAAGCAAGTGAAGTATTAAATCCATTTGAATTATATCCTCAAATTTTACATAATATGAAAGTTATAGAAAAAATTCCTTTAGATAAAATAAAAGGTTTAGAAGAGATTTTAAAGCCAATTAGAGAAAGAGGAATGAGAGATTTAATTAGATATTCAGGAACTGAAAATAAAATTAGATTACTTCTTGAGGGAAAAAATAAAAAAGATGTTGAAGATTCAATGGAAACTTTAAAAGCATTTTTTAAAAAAGTATTATGAAAAAAGAATTAAAAATTGCTATAACAATTTTTGTAGTTGTTTTTATTATTGATCAAGTAGTTAAATTTGGTTTTGCAAATTTAACTTGGGATGTAGATGGTCCATATATGTCTTTAAAATTGGCATACAATTATGGGGTTGCATTTTCAATGTTTTCATTTTTGGAACATAATTTAAAATATATCCAGTTAGCTATTGTTTTAATTGCAACGTTATATTTATTTAAAAATAAAGAGATTTTTAAAGAGTATTATTTGCCAATAGCACTACTATATGCAGGTGGTTTATCAAATATTTTAGACAGATTTACTTATGGTGGAGTGGTTGATTATTTTTATTGGCATTATGGTTTTGAATTCGCAATTTTCAACATCGCAGATGTAATGATAGATTTAGCAGTTGTAATAATTATTTATAAACAAATTAGACAATCAAGAGAAGAAAAAAAGCAAAAAGAGATTAAATCGTAGATTTTTGTAGCTTAAAATAAATTTAGCTATAATCCAACAAATTTTAGAAAATGACAGGGAAAATTAATATGGGTCAAACAATAACAGAAAAAATTTTTAGTGAGCATGTAGGTCATAAAGTATATGCAGGAGAAATAGTAAGAAGTCCAATTGATATGGTAATTGGAAATGATATTACAACTCCAATTTCAATAAAAGCATTTGAAGATGGCGGTTTTGAAAAATTAGTAAATCCAGATGGTTTTACTATTGTACTTGACCACTTTATTCCAGCAAAAGATATTGCATCTGCAAATCAAGCAAAAATCTCAAGAGATTTTGCTTATAAACATGATTTAAAATACTTTTTTGATGAAAAAGATATGGGAATTGAACATGCACTTTTACCAGAAAAAGGTTTAGTAATACCAGGTGATGTTATTATTGGCGCAGATTCACACACATGTACACATGGTGCGTTAGGAGCATTTAGTACAGGTATGGGTTCAACTGATATTTCATTTGGAATGATTACAGGTGGTAACTGGTTTAAAGTTCCTGAGTCAATTAAAGTAGTATTCAAAGGAAAACCAGCTCCATTTGTAACAGGAAAAGATTTAATCTTAGAAATTATTAGAATACTTGGTGTTGATGGAGCTTTATATAAAGCTTTAGAATTCACAGGTGATACAATTCAATATTTATCAATGGATGATAGATTCTCTTTATGTAATATGGCTATTGAAGCAGGTGCTAAAAATGGTATTGTGGCTTATGATGAAATTACAAAAGAGTTTTTAGATTCAAGAGAATCTTTAAGAGCTGAACCAAAAATTCATTATTCAGATGAAGATGCAGTATATTGTCAAGAAATTGTTATTGATGTTGAAAAATTAGAACCAGTTATTGCATATCCATTTTTACCATCAAATGGTCACTCAGTTTCTCAAGCAGTAGCTGATAATATTAGAGTTGATCAAGTATTTATTGGAAGCTGTACAAATGGAAGATTAAGTGACTTTAAAGTTGCTGCTGAAATTTTAAAAGATAAAAAAGTAGCACGACATGTAAGACTTATTTTAACTCCAGGAACTCAAAAAATCTTAAGAGATGCAACAAAAGCTGGATACATTGACACTTTAGTTGATGCAGGAGCAGTTGTATCAAATCCTACATGTGGAGCATGTTTAGGTGGATATATGGGAATCTTAGGAGACGGAGAAGTTTGTATCTCTACAACTAATAGAAACTTTGTTGGAAGAATGGGTTCAAGAAGTTCAAAAATTTATTTAGCAAATAGTGCAGTTGCCGCAGCTTCAGCAATTTCTGGATATATAACAGACCCAAGAAGTTTATAATATGAAGACTCCATTTGAAATTACTTGTGTAATTTTAAGTGGAGGTAAAAGCTCTCGTATGGGAGAAGATAAATCTCTTCTTCCATTTTCCTCTTCAAAAACTCTAATAGAATACCAATACAATAGATTAAAACCTTATTTTAAAAATATTTATATATCTTCGAAAATTAATAAATTTGATTTTGTGAAAATAGATTCTTTGATTTTAGATGAAAATAAAGATGTTTATTCACCAATATTGGCATTAGACTCTATATTTAATAAGTTAAAAAATCAAAAAATTTTCATAATTACTGTTGACACACCTTTTGTATCAATTGACGTAATATCTAAATTAATAGAAGAATCTGAAGATTATGATATTTGTATTGCTCAAACAGAAAAAACTCATAATTTATGTGGAGTTTTTTCTTCAAATATAAGTAAAACTATTAAAGATATGATTGAAAATGATATTCATAAGATTTTTTATTTAATAAAAAATAATAAAAATAAAATAATAAAGTTCCCTAATAATGACTATTTTATGAATTTAAATAATAAAGAAGAGTATGCTAAATCTTTAAATTATATAAATAAATATAATGATTCATAAAACAATATAAGATATCTTTTATAAGTCAATTGTTATATCTTTTTTGTTATCCTTAGTACATATTTATTATTAAAATAAAGGAAATTAAAATGGCAAAAAATGAACTAGATAAAGCGTTAGAATTATTTGATTCTGAAATAAAAAAGGCAGGCATTTCAAGAAGAGAGGCATTCAAATTAGCAGGACTAGGTTCAGCTGCTTATTTAATGGGAGGAAGTTCAGAAGCTAAAGCTTCGACAGAATTAAAAGCTAGTGAAGCAACTGGAAAAATTCTGATTATTGGAGGAGGATTAGCAGGTATTTCTACAGCTGCTAGATTAGTTAATACTTTATCAAATCCAGATATTACAATAGTTGAACCAAATCCAAAATCTGTATGTTATCAACCTGGAACAACATTAATTGGAGCAGGAATTTATACAAAAGCAGATGTGGATTATGATACTAAAGATTTCTTACCAAAAGGTGTAACACTTTTAAAAGATAAAGCTGTTGAGTTTAATCCAGAAGCAAATAAAGTTGCTTTAGAATCAGGTGAGACATTAACTTATGATTTCTTAATTATTGCAGCAGGAATAACTTTAGATTATGGTGCGATTAAGGGTTTAGAAGAAATAGGAAATGCATACACAGCAGGTGATGCATCAAAAATAATAAAAATATTTGGTGACTCAGGTGCAACATCAGTTTATAATATTGATTCATCAGTTGTTATGTGGGAACAAATGCAAAAATTTGTACAAAAAGCAAAAAATGGTGAAAAAGTAAAAGGTGTATTTACTGATCCAAATACAGCAATAAAATGTGGTGGAGCTCCTAAAAAAGTAATGTATCTTACAAATGCTAGATTAAATGAAGCAAATGCAAGAGCAAATGCTGAGTTAACATTTTATGCAGATTCTGGAAAATTATTTGGAGTAAAAGAGTATGCTGATGCGATTGAAAAACAATTTATTGCAAGAGATATGAAGTGGAATTTTAATCATAATCTAGCAGGAGTTGACCTTACGAAAAAGATTGCAATATTTGATAAACATTGGCAAGAAAAAGGTGCTTATGATAAAGATTTAGAAGAGTATGAAATGCTTACAAAACATCAAAGTATAGAAGTTCCATTTGATTTTCTTCATATTACACCTCCTCAAAAAGCTCCAGATGAGATTGGAAAATCTGCTATTGGTTCAGCAAAAGGTTGGGTTCCAGTAGATAAAGAGACATTACAACACGTTAAGTATAAAAACATCTTCTCTTTAGGTGATATAGCAGCAGTTCCTATGGGGAAAACAGGTGGAAGTGTTAGAAAACAGTATAAAGTATTGGTTGAGAATTTAGTAGCTGTAATGGAAGGTAAAGAACTAACTTCTAAATATGCTGGATATACAGTTTGTCCATTAATTACAGATATTGGAAAAGTAATGTTAGCTGAGTTCGATTGGACAGCAAAACCAACTCCATCTTTCCCTCTTGATCCAACACAAGAGAGATATATCTGGTGGCTATTAAAAGTATATCTACTTAAACCAATGACACAATATGGAATGTTAAGCGGTAAAGCTTAAGAAATCTAAATGAAAAAAGAGTTATTAATTATTGTTAGCATATTGATTATTTTGACAATTGCTATGCATTATAATGAGTTATTAACTCATCCAATTAATCATATCTCTGATTTATCAAAGTCAGGTGCATATGGTTTAGGAGGATTTCATCCTCTTGTTTTTACATTTGTTGTATATATACTAGTTTTAATACCAAGATTTTTAATTAAATTATTTAAAAGGAATTCAAAATGAAGAAAAGATTTAAGAGTTTAATCGTATCAAGTTTTCTTTTAACAGGAATATGGAGTTTTTCAGTAGAAGTAGAAAATCTTTCAGCACCAACGGAAGTCGTTTTAGAATTAGTTAAAAAATATCAATTAGAACAAGTTGATTACAATTATGTGAGAAAAGCTATTAATCAAGGAAGTAGAAATTCTGTAAATGCAATTTTAATAGATGCACGGCCAGAGATTAAATATCAAAAAGGCACTATCCCTTCAAGTTTAAATATCCCAGATACAAAGTTTGATGAATACTATTCTGTATTAAAAGATATTCCATTGGATAAAGAACTTATAGTTTATTGTGGAGGATATAATTGTACAAAAAGTCCAATCGTAGCACAAAAATTAAAAGAAAAAGGCCATACAAATGTAAAAGTTTATCCAGCAGGTGAACCTGAATGGAATAAATTAAGTTATCTTGAAATTGATACTTCTGTTATAAAAGTTTATCAAGAAAAGAATTCTGCTTTTATAGTTGATGCAAGACCTTATCCAAAATTTTTGCAAGAGACGATTTCTGGAGCTATTTCAATTCCTGATACAAGCTTAGATAAATTAATTGGAAGATTTCCATTAAATAAAAAAGAAAAAATAGTTATATTTTGCGGTGGATATAGTTGTGAGAAATCACATATAATTGCAAATAAATTAATTTCATTAGATTATAAAGATGTAACAGTTTACGCTGGAGGACTTCCTGCTTGGAAAGAAGCTGGATTTTCTACAACTGCATCTTCAAAAATTATAACTGAAGAAAAAAAAGTTGTTAAAAAAGAACAGTTTAGTAGAAATGGTTTAAAATTAGGAAGTGATGAAGGTAGTGTTGATGGTGAATGGCTTAAAAAACTTATATTAGAAAATAAAGTGCCAACTAATATTCAAATAGTTGATGTTATATCTGCAAATGAGTTTAAAAATGGACATATCAAAGGTACAATAAATATTGAAGCTGGAAAACTTAGTGCAAATGAGTTATTTGAAAAGTTGCCAAAAAATAAAACTATTGTATTTAATTGTACAACAGGTGGAAGAGCAATAGAAGCGTGGTCTAAATTAAAAGAGACAAAATTTGATATGTCAGAGATTTATTATTTAGATGCAAATATTTCTTGCAAAGATAATAATTGTAAAATTGATGTAAATGAACCTTTATTATAATTTTTTTATAAAGGTATAAAAAAAGGGTTAGAAGATTTTCTTCTAACCCTTTTTTAGTGTTTTTGCAAATTTATTTTAGTGCAGATTTAGCAGTTACTACTAAAGATGCAAATGCAGCAGAATCATTCATAGCCATATCAGCTAAGATTTTTCTATCTAATTCAATTGCAGATAATTTTAATCCGTTCATGAATCTTGAGTAGTTAATATCATTTAATCTACAAGCTGCATTGATTCTTATGATCCATAATTTTCTTATGTCTCTTTTTTTCTGTCTTCTATCTCTGAAAGCATAAACTAAAGATCTTTCTAATTGCTCTTTAGCTTTTCTAAAGTGTTTTCTTCTACCACTGAAGAAACCTCTAGCAGCTTTTAATACTTTCTTATGTCTTCTTCTTCTAACAACACCAGTTTTAACTCTAGGCATATATATTTCCTTTCTTTACCATTATTTTTAATAAGGTGTCAGCAAATTGCTGAACTTTTCCATCATTTGATGGAGGGACAAAAATTACTTAAATATTTAAGTAATTACGCTTTACATAATGCTACAAGTATTCTACCAGCATCTGTTTTATGAACAGTTTTTGGTCCTCGTAGATTTCTTTTTCTTTTTTGTGTCATTTTAGTTAAGATATGGCTTCTAAAAGCTGAACCTCTTTTAATTGACCCATTTTTCTTCACTTTAAATCTTTTTAAAGCGCCACTAACAGTTTTCATTTTTGGCATTGAAGAATCCTCCTTATAAATTTGCGTTTTCATATACATGAAAAAGTTTTGGATTATACTTAAATCCCACTTATTTTAAGTTTAAGAATTGGTTTTTATTTGGATTAAAATAAAAAGAAGAGACTAATCTCTTCTTTTTTAAGAGAGTAAAGGTATTAGTTTTTTGGAAGAGCCATCATATTAACGTATCTTCCTTCAAGTTTAGGTTCTTTATCCATTACAGCAATGTCTTCAATCATTGGCCATATTTTATTTAAAACATCAACTCCTGATTGAGGATTTGCCATTTCTCTACCTTTTAGGAAAACTCTAAACTTAACATGATTTCCTTCTTCAAGGAATTCTCTTGCATGTTTTACTTTATAGTTAACATCATTTTCAGCAATTTTAACAGAAAGTTTTATCTCTTTAACTACGATAACTTTTTGATTCTTTTTAGCTTCTTTTTTCTTTTTTTCTTGTTGGTATCTGAATTTACCATAATCCATGATTTTAGCAACAGGAGGTTTTCCATCAGGAGCAATTAATACTAAGTCTAAACCTAAACTATCAGCAGTTTGAAGCGCTTCAGCTGTACTTATTATTCCATAATTAGTACCATCATCACCTGTACATCTCACTTCTTTTACTGTAATCATTTCATTCATGATTACATCGTCTTTTCTTTTGTCTTTACTCAAATTTTGCTCCCGCTTAGTATTTCATTTAGCATAGATATAAATTCATCTTTGCTCATATTTGATTGTTCTCTAGTTCTTCTATTTCTTAAAGCAATAGTTTTACTAGCAACTTCTTCATCTCCAATTACAACTATCATTGGAACTCTTTCTTTTTCTGCCATTCTAATTCTTTTATTTAAACTTTCGTTCATATTAAAGATTTTAGAATCCATACCATCTTCTACTAAAGCTTTTTGTAGCTCTTTTGCATATTCAAGATGAGAATCAGCAATTGGAACAAAAATAACTTGAGTTGGTGCAATAACAAATGGAAATTCACCTGCACAATGTTCAGTTAGAATACCAATAAATCTTTCAAAAGAACCTAAAATGGCTCTGTGAATCATAACTGGTTGTTCTTTTTCGCCTTTATCATTGATGAATTCAGCATTAAATCTTGATGGTAAGTTCATATCTACTTGAACTGTTCCACATTGCCATTTTCTACCTATTGCATCAAGGATTTTGATGTCGATTTTTGGACCATAAAATGCTCCTCCACCTTCATCAATTCCATATTCAATATTCTTTTCATTTAAAGCATCCATAATACCAGCAGTTGTTTTTTCCCAGAAAATATCATCACCAATTGCTTTTTCAGGTTTTGTAGAAACTTCAATCTCATATTTAAAATCAAACATTTTAAGAAGTGAATCAACAAATTCTAATACTTCAAAAATTACTTCTTTTATTTGATTTTGTGTACAAAAGATATGTGAATCATCTTGCGTGAACTCTCTAACTCTGAATAATCCGTGCATAGCACCAGACATTTCATGTCTATGAACAACTCCATATTCAAAAAGTTTTAGAGGTAAATCTTTATATGAAACTAGATTATTTTTAAAGATTTGAATATGCCCAACGCAGTTCATTGGTTTAATTCCATACTCTTGATCATCAATAGTAGTGAAATACATATTCTCTTTATAGTTTGCATAGTGTCCTGAAATTTTCCACATTTCTGCTTTTAAGATTTCAGGTCCCCTAACTGGTTCATAACCTCTAACTCTGTGAGCTTTATATAAAAGATGTTCAAGTTTACTTCTAAGTCTTGCACCATTTGGTAACCACATAGGAAGACCAGCTCCTACATCATCATTGAATGTGAAAAGTTCAAGTTCAGTTCCTAGTTTTCTATGGTCTCTTTTTTTTGCTTCTTCAATCATTCTTGTGTAATCAAATAAAGCTTGTTTATCAAAAAATGCAATACCATAAATTCTAGTAATCATCTCATTTTTTTCATCACCACCAAGATAAGCACCTGCAACTCTTGTTAGTTTAAAACTTCTAATCATTCTAGTATTTGGTAGGTGAGGACCTCTACACAAGTCTTCAAAATCACCTTGTTTATAGATTGTTAAGGTATCGTCTTTGATATTTTTTAGAACAGCTTGTTTTAATTCATCATTTTTGAATTTTTCAAAAAACTCTTCTTTTGTAGTTTCATGTCTAGTAATAGGTAGTTTTCTATCTGCGATTTCTTTCATTTTCTTTTCAATAGTAGGTAAATCTTCATCTGAAATTTTACTTTCTACTTTAAAATCATAATAAAAACCTTCTTTTACAACAGGTCCAACAAAAAATTTTGCTTCAGGATAAAGTTCTTTGATAGCTTGAGCCATCATGTGAGCGCAAGAGTGTCTTAAAATATCTAAAGATTCTTTTGAATCGTCAGCTTTAATCTCAACTCCTTGGATATTTAAAGCTAAAGCAGTTTGAAGGTCGTATACTTGACCATCTTTTAATATACCAATAGGTTCCAATAAATTCCTTTTTTTCTTAATTATTTATTAAATTACGAATATTTTACCTCAAAGTGACTTAAACTTAATGAGATATAACTTAATTTAGTAAATTTTCGTTACAATTGAGCATGATTTTAAACTTATCAAAAATAAAAACCGAAAGCTTATTGTTATTTTGTAAAGACTTGATTCTATCGTATAAAGATAAAGATGATATAGAAAAGTATTTAACAGATAAAGACGTAATTGAGAGATTTAATAACATAGGAAATGATATGTTAAAACAAATCTCAAATATAACTTTTCCACAAAATTATTATTTAGAAAATAGAAAACATTATAGAATCAAAGCTATTTTGGATGGATATAATTTTATTAATAAAGAAATATCGAAAAATCTAAAACAAAATGAAGAGTTTAATCCTTCAATGCTCTATTTTTCGCTTCTTGCACTTTGGTTTAAAGAGTTAAACAAAGAGTCTAAATCAAAAGAGTATATGTATTTTATTATCTATCCTTATTCAAATGTTTATGATAAATTTTTAGTAGAGATAAAAGATAAAGATTTTAAATTATTAAATATAAAAATGATTGAGTTAGCTGAAAAAGTAATTTATAAATTTGATAAATATGATTTTAGATAATAAAAGAGCCTAAAGCTCTTTTATTTCTATATTTAGAATTTATATCTTATATAAGTTTTAATATCTTGCGCAGATACAACATTTAATGTTGCATCTGGATTACCATCTGCTCCAAAGAACGAGTTAGAACCAGCATAATCATAATCCATATAAACATAGCTTAGACCCCAACTTAATGCTTTTGTAAGTTGTTGATTTCTATAAACTTCCCATGCTTGACCACGAGTTGCTATTTTACTTCCCGCATAAGTGTCTTCACCATAAGTCATAGATCTCCAGTATTTACTACCTTTATTCCATTCAAATCCTATTTTTGCACTATCAGGTAAAATAGGACAAGGTGCATTTACTCCTAACCAAACAGAAGTTCCTGTTTCAGAATCTTGAGAACCTAACATACCGCTTGTCATTGGATTGCCATTTGCATTTGGATTAGTTTTACTTGCTGCAAATGAAGCAAAAGCAACACTATTATCTAAATAATCTGAAATACCATTTCCAATTCCTTCAGTTTTAAATAAGATAGTTGCAAATTCTATATCGCCAGTATCTTTAAATGAAGGAGCTGTACCAAAGTTTTGGTAGTTTGATAATGACTGTCCATCAAATCCAATTAAATTCCAAGCTTTAGCATAATTCATATGAACAGAATATTGTCCATCATCATAAGGAACAGCAATAAATCCTAACATATCAACATCTACATTTTTATCTTTATCTTCAGCGTAAGAAGTTCCAGACATATCAAATCTAGGTTTAGCATTTGTTAAACCTCTTCCTCCACAAATTTTAAACCAAGAACCTTGAAGTCCTGTTAATTCTTCTGTATCAAATCTAATAGAAAAACCATCAAATTCAACATCAACCACGTGTGAAAGTGGAGAGTTCTCTTTTTGGTCATTTCTAATATTTATAGGTAATCCATCTGTTGAAGGTCGTCTTCCAACCGATGCTGCCCAAGGAACATTTGAACTAAATAATTTTTCTTGAGTATAAAGCCAATAAGCTTCTTTTACTTTTAAAGTATTATCTGTTGCATTTTCATTTGTAACCCAATCAAAGTTAGCATAACCTGGATTTGTATTTGATTGAGAGTGATTTGCTGTATCTCCAAATGCTTTATTGTAAGATAATTTCCCATGAAATGATGAATTGTCATCGGCTTTATATCCAGCACCTAACCACAATCTATTTGTTAATAAAGCATTGTTTTTTACTTTTGTTCCATTTGCTAATTTATACTGAATATTATCAACTTGAGTTCTGAAATCAACATCCCATTTTAGATTGTCATTTCCGCTTTGGATTTTAGCAGCAGTTGCAGTTTTTGAAACAGTATCAAGTTTTTTTTCAATATTTTCTATTCTTTTTTCATCTACAACTTTAACTGGTTGTTCAATTTTTTGTGTTTGTGTAGCTTCTTGTGCAGCCACTTTTTTTTCTAAAGCTTCAATTTGAGCTTTTAGAGCCTGAATTTGTTTATACATTTCTGTATTTGCATCACTTGAAAATGATGTTGTAGCAAATGCTGCAACACAAGAGAGTGCAATAAAACTTTTTTTCATGTTTTTCCTTTTAATAATAGATGACACTAAATGAAGATCTTTTTATTAGATTCATTTATAAATTAAACTTATATTAACAAGAAGGAACATTTCCTGAATCATTTGCAAATTCAATTGAGAAATCTATGATATGTTCTTGAACTGATTCACTTAACTCTCCAGCTTTTACATTTGGACAAATTTTTATAACTTCAGCTTCAAATTTACCAGATGTTTTTAGCTCTTTCCACTCTTCTTGCGAATGTTTAGCCGCAAATTTCGCACCTGTCATATCACAAGGACCTTTTAGTAATTTGATAAATAATTTTTGACCTTTAACTGCATCAGCCGATAATGAAGTTGCTGCAACTCCTAATAATAATGAACCTGCCATGATAACTTTTAATAATTTCATGTTATACTCCTAATGAAAATTTAGAATCATTATATCAAATGAATATAAAAAAACTCTTAGAAAATATTACACAAAGTGAACAATCATGAAACATTTTTTATTAAAACAAATAGTTGATTATTTATCAACAAATGCCCATAATATAAAGTTTATAAAGAGAATCGATAACAATACTATTATAATTGAATTTAATAATAAAAATATAGTTTATATTGATATTACTAAAGGAAATAGCACAATTTTTAAATCTAAAAAAATTTTATCTTCAAAAAAAGATTTTAATGCACCATTTGATGTGGCATTACAAAAGAGATTTAATAACTCAAAAATAGAAAGTGTTGAGTTGTATAATGATGATAAAATCATAAATTTTAGAGTAAATTCATCATCATCATATAAAAAACTAACAACAATCTTACAATTGGAATTTACAGGAAAACATACAAATATAATAATTTTAGATGAAAATAGAATAATTATAGAAGCATTAAGACATGTTGATGAATTTTCATCAAGTAGAGTTGTAAAAGTTGGAATAAAATTAGAAGAGATTCCTAAACAGACTTTTATTCCAAAAATTGATGAAGTTTCTAATATTGAAGAGTATTTATATGAAATTTATGAAGAAAAAGAGAAACAAAGTTTAGAAAATGTAAAAAAACAAAAAATTTCTCAAATAGATAAAAAAGCTAAAAAGCTAAAAAAAACTATAGACTCATTACCTAAAAAAGAGGAATTAGAGATTGAATCTAATATGCTTTATGAAAAAGCAAATCTAATTTTGTCAAATTTACATAATATTAAACCTTATCAAAAAAGTTTAAAAGTTTATAATTATGAGGGAATTGAAGTTGAGATTGACTTGGAAGAAAAGCCGAGTGCATCAAAATATTCAAATGATTTATTTAAAAAAGCAAAAAGAGCAAAACAAAAAGCTTTAAATATATCTTTAGAAAAAGATAATTTAGATGAAAAATTAGAGTTTTTATTAAGACTTATGAATAATATCAATAATGCAAATAGTATAGAAGAGTGTGAATTCTTATCTCCAAAAAAAGAGAGAAATCAAATAAAAACTAAAAAAGCTCAAGCTTGTGAGAGTTTTTATTTTGAAGGATTTAAAATTATGTTAGGAACAAGTGAAAGGGAAAATATCTATTTATTAGAGAATTCAAAAGCTAGTGATTTTTGGTTTCACCTAAAAGATAGACCATCTTGTCATGTAATTGTTCAAAATAGCAAAAAAATTATCCCTGATAGTGTTATAAATCAAGCAGCAGTTTTATGTGCAAAGTTTTCGGTTGATTTTGGTGGAAATTATGAAGTTGATTTTACACAAAGAAGAAATGTTAAAATTCAATCAGGTGCAAATGTGTTATATAATCCATATACAACAACGGTAGTTAAAATATGATTTTAAAATTACACAATTTTAAATGATTAATTTTGTAGAATATGAAAAATTATTGTAAGGAAAAAAATTGAAAAATATTTTTAAATTAGGTTTATTAGTTTTTAGTGCTTTATTCATAGGCTTATTTATTTCAGGTTGTGGTGCAGCTTCAACGGCAATTGAAAAAAGAGAATTAGTAGTTCAGACTAAAATGAGTGATTCAATTTTCTTAGAACCAGTAGCTCCTCAAAAACAGATAGTTTATGTAAAAGTAAGAAATACAACAGACAAAGATGTTGAAATCGAAGATCAAATAAAAAAAGCATTTGAATCAAAAGGATTTAAAGTAGTAGCCGATCCAGATGAAGCATATTTTATGATTCAAGCAAATGTTTTACAAATAGGAAAAACAGATGCTACTGATTCAGATAGTGCCTTGAAAAGTGGATTTGGAGGTGGATTATTAGGTGCTGGAGTATCAATGGCAACAGGCGGTTCTGGCAATAATATAGGAGTTGGTGCAGCTATTGGTGCAGTTGCTGGACTTCTTGCAGATACAATGGTAAAAGATATTTATTATTCAATGGTTACAGATGTTGAAATTAGACAAAGACCTGCAATTAATGAAAAAATAGTTCAATCTGAAGAAAATTATTCAGACCAAGGAACATCATCAACAGTTAGCCAAAATGTAAATACAAATGATGTTCAATGGAAAATTTACAGAACAAGAGTAATAAGTACAGCAAATCAAGTAAATTTACAATTTGAAGAAGCAAAAGCAGAACTTTCAAGAGGTATTGCAAAATCACTTTCTGGATTGTTATAAATCTTTAAGTAATACCTTATTTTATTAAAATAAGGTATTAGTAAAAATTGTATTTAATAGAAATTAAGTATTTATTTTGATTTTCACTATTATCATTTGTATATTTAGAAGTAAATATATAATCTTTATATTTATACGATAAATATAAATCATTTTGGTAGAAATATTCTCCATCATATTGCTTGTATGAAGACGCAATACCAATTTTAGAATTTGCTGAACTATAAATATTAAGAAGTGTATTTGGTTTGATATAGTAGTTTAAATTATCAGTACCTATATCAGCCAAAAAACTTATTCTGCTAAAATAATTAATAGATAAAGTTCTTCCAATTCCTATTTCATTATTATAAGCTAAATTTTCTTTTTTATTTTCTCTATTAAATCCACTATGTATATTCCAAGAAATTGGATTATAAAAATCAGTTTGTAAAGGTAAAGATTTAATATTAATTACATCAAACATATTTAATTTAATATTTTCATTATTTACTAATAAATCAAATGTAAATGTATTTGTTTGAGATTCTTGCAAATCATTATTTTGGATATCAAATAAATCAATAAAAAGTGGCCTATATTGAATATTGATATATTCTTTATTTTGATTTGAGTAATAACCTAATCCTAAACTAGAGGGTTTAGTTTTTAATAATGGGTCAGGAGTGTTATCTTCTATATCTTTCTTTTTAAATGTTTGATTCATTACATTTTCATAATTTTTATGAACAGTGTGAAATCTTCTAAAATTAAATATAGTATGAATTGTTAATGCTTCTTTTATAATATCTGGCGTATCTTTATTTATCTCTTTTTTTGTTTCAATTATTTCATTAAATAAGTGTTTTTCTGATGGAGTCATTTTTTGTACAAGTAAATTTAATTTATTAAGTAATGGTATAAATCTCTCTTTATTTTTTATTCTGTTTTTTAAATCATTTACAGTTTGAATTGGAAGATAATAAAAACTTTTTTGAGAACTATTTGTTGTAACTATATTTAGCAAATCAGTAGTTTGAGATGCACAATTTCCATCAAGAAAATAGTATTTAAAAGTAGCTTTTCTTAATTCAAATAAATGATACAAAATAGTTTTAATTTCATCTTTTGTATAGTCAAGTGTATAAATGTACATATATCTTTGTTCTAAAGTATTATATTCATAAATCTTTTTAAAAAAAGGCTCTCTTATAAAATATCCATTATATTCTCCTGCCATGCCTTTATATGAATATTTAAAGAAGTTATCATCAGTTGATGTTTTTGCTGCAAAGTGTACAACATCTCCAATTTCAAGCGGAGTATTGTCTTTTGAAAAAAGTAGCATAATATGTCCAAATGCAGATGAAGGATTATTTGTGTATTCTGATGTAAATACAATACTTAGTTTATCTTTTGGAAAAGAGTCTAAATAGCTACTTAATTCTTTACAAGATTGTAAATTAAAAACTGGAGTATCATTAAAAGTTTTTTTTATAAATTCATATCTTGCTGGAAAAGCACAAGCTGCTTCAAAGCCATTATTACTTTTAAATAATTCTTTTGTTGCTTCAAGTTCTTCTTTCGGAGTAGCATTTTTATTAGTAGATAAATAAAATTCATTAGAAATAATTTGATTTTCATTATGATAATGATGAAGTAACTTCTCCCATGAAGAAGAATAATTATTACCATATAAAAAAGATAGAAATATAATCTGTAAAAGAAATATTTTTTGCAAGATAAGCCTTTTTAAAAATTTGATTTATTATTTTGAAATGAGTACGTTATCATAATTATGATAACAATATTATAGTAATTACTTGGAATATAATTTCTTTTTTTTATTAGTAACTCTTTCATATTAAAATTATAATTAAGAAAAAATATCAATAAATGTGTAAAAAAAGAACTTAAAAAGAACTTTTAAAAGAAATTTTTAGAAAAATTTATCAAAATTAAGAAATGAGTCATTTATGAGTCATTTGGTTGCTATAATTTATTTTATCAAAAATCAATTTTTGATAAAATAAATTATAGGGAAATAAAATGAAGAAAATTTTATTTGGTATTTTAGCATGTGCTAGTCTAGTTTTTGGTAGTGCTACAATTTTTAGTGGAAGCAATCAATCTATTTCAATTGATAGTGAACCAAGTGGTGCAAAAGTTTATGTTGATGGTCAATTAAGAGGTGTTACTCCTTTATCAGTTATGATGGATAAATCTCTTTCTTCTCATGAAATAAGAATTCAAAAAGATGGTTTTGTAGATGTTAATGTTCCTATGTCGAAAGCATATGACCCTGTTTCTATTGCTAATATTATTTGGGATTTCAGTACAACTGACTTTTTAACAGGGAATGTTATGGAATATGCTCCAAATAATTATTACTTTACACTTCAAAAAAAGTAATTACTAATTTAAGTTATAACAATAAATATCAAGATAAAGATTTTGGCTCAAATTTGAGCAACTTTATTTTGATGGAATATTATAATCTTAAATTAGAGAACAGAGATAACTATAATAGTTTATTTTATACGAAAACATTAGCTACGATGTTAACTGATTACTATAAATTTGATGAAGTTACGTCTTTACAAATTGTAAAAGACTCTATCAAAAATACAAAATCTCCCATAGAATTATTACGAACTATTCAAAAAAGTATTCAGTTGTAAACAGATTGAATACTTTTTTAATTATTAAAGATACTTGATAATAAAAAAACCGAACCAAAAGCCAAAATTTAGTATAATCTCAAACTTTTAAATTTAAGGTTCAGTGAAATGTTAAACATAATAAATGAGAGTTCAACTCGTATAAAAACAGGTGTTGTATTATTTATATCAATGCTAGCAATAGGTTATATCGATTCATATTTTATATTTTGGTTAGTTTTTGGAATCATGTTGTTGATTTCAATTTCAGAATCAAAAAAACTTTATAGTCTAAAAAGTGATAGTATTTATATTTATACATCAGTATTATGGCTTGCAGCATATTTTTATCCAAAACCAGAAGATTTAATTTTTATTGTAGCAATAGTTTATGCTTCACAATTGGCGTATAAAAAAACATTAAATGTACATATGTTTTTACCTCTTTTATATCCAACTGCATCATTCTTGTTTCTTTTAGCTTTATATAGCGAATATGGAACAATGACTCTTTTATGGTTATTAGTAATTGTTGCAAGTACTGATATTGGCGCTTATTTTGTAGGTAAAAGTGTTGGAAAAACAAAATTCTGTGAAACAAGTCCAAATAAAACAATCGAGGGTGTTATTGGTGGAGTTGTTTTTGCAGTTATCTTAGGAACACTTTTCTCAACAAATGGGATTAGTTTTGTAAATGCTTTAATTATCTCAGGAATAGTATCTATTACATCAATTTTTGGAGACTTGTTTGAAAGTTATCTAAAAAGAGAAGCTGGAGTTAAAGATAGTGGAACAATTCTTCCCGGACACGGTGGTGTTTTAGATAGAACAGATGGTTATTTATTTGGTGCCATTGTAATGTTAGTATTATTAAGGGTAGTGATTTGATACTTCTTGGAAGTACAGGTTCTATTGGTGTAAATACTTTAAATATTGCACGAAAATTTAATTTAAATGTTGAGGTTTTAGTAGCTGGAAGAAATATTGAGTTACTAAATCAACAAATCAAAGAGTTTAAACCAAAAAAAGTTGTTATTGATAAAGCTGAAGATATATATTTGGTAAATCATAACAATGTTTCTTTTGGAGAAGAAGCTATTTTACAAGCTATACAAGAGAGTGAAACTTCAACAGTTGTGAATGCACTTGTTGGATTTTTAGGATTAAAACCTACTTTAAAAGCTATTGAATGTGGCAAAAAAATCGCTCTTGCAAATAAAGAATCTTTAGTAGTTGCTGGAAAATTTATAGACCAAACGAAACTAAAACCAATCGATAGCGAACATTTCGGACTTTGGTATTTACTTCAAGATAAAAAAGTTGATTCTATGATGGTAACTGCAAGTGGTGGGTCATTTAGGGATTATCCCCTTGATAAACTTCAAAATGTCTCTATAAAAGAGGCATTAGCTCATCCAAATTGGTCAATGGGAAATAAAATCACAATAGATAGTGCAACCATGACAAACAAAATGTTTGAACTAATGGAAGCCGCTTGGCTTTTTGATATTAGAAAACTAGATGCTATTATCGAAACAAAATCTTTAATTCATGCTTTTATAAACTTTAAAGATGGAAGTACAACCGCTCATATTGCAAACGCTTCAATGCAACTTCCAATTGCTTATGCAATTTTAGGTTCTTGTGACGAACAAATTTTAAAACCAGTTGATTTATTAGAAGTTGCAAATTTGGAATTTAGAAAAATTGAAACTTCAAGATACCCAATTTGGGAAATTAAAGATGAAATTCTAAATAATCTTGATTTAGGTGTAGTTTTAAATGCTGCAAATGAAGTTGCTGTTTCGAAGTTTTTAAATTCAAAAATCGGATTTTTAGATATTCCAAAAATTACAATGAATGCAATAAATAAATTTAATAACGTAAAACCAACTTCAATCGAAGAGATATTCGAAATAGATAAAGAAGTGAGAAATTACTGTGGGGCTTGATTTATTAATACCTTTTGGAATACTTTTAATCATGGTTGTATATTTAATTTATTCAAGAAATATTTTTGAAAAAGATATAACAAAATTGTATGAAGAAAAATTTGATGAATGGAAAAAACATAGTACAATAGAGAAAGAAAAAACTTCTCACAAAGAGTTAGTTGGTTTAGTTTATAAAACCGATTACAAAATAAGTATTGAGTTACTTGATGCTAATGTAGAATCAGTACTTAAAAGAGGAAAGTTTGAAGTATCTAACATAAAGGATAACTAATGAGATACTTACTATTGGTACTTGTTTTTTTATCATTACTTGATGCAAAAATTTATAGAGATGGCTCAAAAGAAATAGTTTTAGATGATGAATCTAGATTAATGTGGGTTGATGATATCTCCGTTATAAAAAACTTAATGAATCATGACGAAGCTGATAAATATTGTAATGAACTTAATTTTATTGGTTTTTCAGATTGGCGATTAGCACATATTGATGAGTTTGAAGAGATAATTTATAAAAAAAATATAAAAACAAATATAAACTTTGCTTTCAAATATAATGTTCCAGATGGATATTGGGCTTCAACTGCTCATTGGAGAACACTTTGGTATAACGCTGATTATATGCATTTTGTAAGTGGAACACCGTATTATGATAATAGAAAAACAAAAAAATATGTAAGATGTGTAAGAAATTATTAAAAGGATTAAAAATTGAATAAAAGGGTTTTGATACTTCATGGTTTAGGTGGAAGTGATTTTCCCCATTGGCAAGCACAATTAGCAAGTGATTTAATAAAAGAAAATTATATTGTTTCATTTCCCGCTTTTCCAAATAGAGAAAACCCAAAACTAGAAGATTGGAAAGCTTTTTTAAAAAATGAGTTAGAGCATTTTAAACCAAATATTGTAGTTTGTCACTCATTGGCAAATGTTTTATGGTTCCATACATGTGATGAATTGGATATAAAACTTGATAAACTGATGTTAGTTGCACCAGTTTCTCGAAATAGAACTATTGAAGAAGCAAAAACATTCTATCCTTACCCAATAGCAAAAGATTTAAAAGCCAATGAAATAATCATGGCAGTTTCTACAAATGACCCATATATGAGTATTGAAGAAGCAATAGAACTTCAAACAAAACTAAATATTGGTATGAAAATTATGGAAAATGCAGGACATATAAATGCAGCTTCAGGATTTGGAAAACTTGATTGTGCTTTAGATTGGATAAAAAGAGTTGATGAATGCCAAATAAATGAAGAACTGCAAGAAGGGCAAAAATCTTGATTTTAAGTATCGAAAGCTCTTGTGATGATAGCTCAATTTCTATTACACAAATAGAAACAAACAAATTAATTTATCACAAAAAAATATCTCAAGAATTACAACATAGTATTTATGGTGGAGTTGTTCCTGAACTAGCTGCTCGTCTTCATATAGAAGCCTTACCAAAAATACTTGAAGAGTGTAAAGAGTATTTCCCATTCTTAAAAGCAATAGCTGTTACAAATGCACCAGGTTTGAGTGTTACTTTAACTGAGGGTGTAACCATGGCAAAAGCTTTGGTAATTTCTTTAAATCTTCCATTAATTGCTGTAAATCATTTAAAAGGTCATATTTATTCTCTTTTTATTGAAAAAGATGAGATTTTGCCAATGACTGTTTTATTGGTTTCAGGCGGACATACACAAATTATTGAAGCAAATAGTTTAACTGATATGAAAGTAATTGCTAGCACTATGGATGATAGTTTTGGAGAGAGTTTTGACAAGGTTTCAAAGATGTTAGGATTAGGATATCCAGGTGGTCCAGTTGTTCAAGAGTATGCTTTAAAAGGCGATATGAATAGATTTGATTTACCAGTTCCTCTATCTCAAAGTCCAAAAATAGAGTTTTCATATTCAGGACTTAAAAATGCAGTTAGAATGCAAATAGAAAAGCTTGAAAATAGTGAATCTGGAATAACGAAACAAGATAAATATGACCTTTGTGCCTCTTTTCAAAAAACAGCAGTTTTACATATTATTCAAAAACTAAAAAAACTTTTTAAACAAAAGATCCCACAAAACTTTGCAATAGTTGGAGGGGCAAGTGCAAATATACATTTGCGTTCTCAACTTGAAGAGTTATGTAAAAAATCAAATACAAATTTATATCTTAGTGAGTTAAAATATTGTAGTGATAATGCAGCTATGATTGGAAGAGTTGCAGTTGAACAATACAAACAAAATGACTTTATAACAATAGAAAATATTGATGTTCAATCAAGAATCAAGGAGTTAGTATGGGCTTAGCAGATAAATTAGCTTTTGGATTTGGAGCAAAACTTGAGGGAAATAGTTTTGATACAATAAAAGAAGATAAAAAAAATCCCAAAAAATCATCAAATGAAATCATTCCAAAAAACCAACATCAACTAGTTTTTACCTTTGAAAAGAGAAATGGAAAACCAGTTACAAATGTGGGAAGATTTAATATTAGTCTTGATGAAAAAAAAGAAGTTCTTAAACTTTTAAAGAAAAAACTAGCATGTGGTGGGGCTATTAATGAAGAGTGGCTTGAACTTCAAGGTGATGTAAAAGATAAAATAAAAACTATTTTAGAAAGTGATGGTTGGAAATTTAGAAAATAAAAAGGATATAAAATGCAAAAGCTTTTTGATGAGGTTAATTCTTTAGACAAAAGATGTTATGAGAAATTTTTGTTAAGTGAAGATTTACTTATGGAACATGCCGCTTCAAATATAGCTTTGTATATATCTGAAAAATATTCTTCTTTTGAATCCATTTTAATTGTATGTGGAAGTGGAAATAATGGAGCTGATGGAATATCACTTGCTAGACTTTTACATACAAAATTTGATGTTAATTTATATTTGGCAAGTAATCCAAAATCTTCAATGGCACAACTTCAATTTCAAAGGGCGAAAACCTTAGATATAAAGATTGTAAATGAACTTTTTAAAGCTGATATTATCGTTGATTGTTTGTTTGGAACGGGTTTGAATAAACCTTTAGATGAAAAATCTATAAATCTTTTAAATACTCTAAATTCATATAACTCTTTTAAAATAGCTTGTGATATTCCAAGCGGAATAAATAATCTTGGACAAATACAAAATGTAGCTTTTGAAGCTGATGTTACAATTACCATGGGAGCTTTAAAAACTTCACTTTTTAGTGATATGGCAAAAGATTATGTTGGTGAAATAATAGTTGCTAATTTAGGAATTCAACGAGAAATTTATGAAATAGAATCTAATAAATTTTTATTAGAAAAAAGTGATATGAAACTTCCATTTAGAAATAAAAAAAATTCCCACAAAGGAAGTTTTGGACATCTAAATGTAGTTGCTGGTTGTAAAAAAGGAGCTGGAATAATTGCCGCAAATGCTGCTTTTGGATTTGGTGCTGGACTTGTAAGTGTAGTTTGCCATGAAAATCTAGATTTGCCATATCACATAATGCAAACACATTATATTAGTGAAAATTGTACGGCAATTGCAATTGGAATGGGTTTAGGGAAATATGAAACCGATGAAATTAGAAAAATATTAAATAAAAAAGTTGCAAAAATTATAGATGCAGATTTGTTTTATGATAAATTGATTTGTGAAGTTTTGGAGCAAAATGTAGTTTTAACTCCACATCCCAAAGAGTTTGTATCACTTTTAAAACTTTGTGAAATTGCAGACATAAGTGTAGAAGAGTTACAAAACAATAGATTTTTATATGTTGGGAAATTTTGTAAAAAATATCCAAATGTAGTTTTATTGTTAAAAGGTACAAATGTAATTATTTCTTCAAATGAAAAATTGTATGTAAATAGTTTTGGAAGTGCAGTTTTAAGTAAAGGTGGAAGTGGTGATGTTTTAAGTGGTCTTATAGGCTCACTTTTAGCTCAAGGCTACAAATCTCTTGATGCAACAATAAGTGCAAGTTTAGCCCATGCAATAGCTGGACAAAACTATACTAAAAACAACTACTCTTTAATTCCGTCTGATTTAGTGGAAGAGATTAGAAAATTAAAAGCAAAATAAAAGAATTACATAGTTATGATTTGCCCCAAATTATTTAAAATGTAAATAAAAATATTAAAAATTATAGGAGAAAGTAAAATATGAGTGATATTTTAAAAATAGGTAAATATGAATTTAATAGCAGATTAATTGTTGGAAGTGGTAAATACAAAGATTTCCAAACAACTAAAGATGCAACGATTGCTAGTGGAAGTGAATTAATTACGGTTGCAATCAGAAGAGTAAATATAATGAATCCAAACGAAGAGAATTTATTAGATTATTTTAAAGATACAAATGTAAAACTTTTACCAAATAGTGCAGGGTGTTTCACTGCAGAAGAAGCAATTACAACTTTTAGATTAATGAGAGAAGCAACAGGAATTGATATTATCAAACTTGAGGTTATTGGAGATGCTTTAAAAACTCTATATCCTGATGTAATAGAAACAATTAAAGCTTGTGAAATCCTAAAAAAAGATGGTTTTACAATTATGGCATATACAAGTGATGACCCAATAATTGCAAAAAGATTAGAAGATGCAGGTGCTGATGCTATTATGCCATTAGCTGCACCAATAGGTTCAGGTCTTGGAATTCAAAATAGATATAATATTGCATTTATTAGAGATGCCGTAAAAGTTCCTGTTATTGTAGATGCTGGTGTTGGATGTGCAAGTGATGCAACAATTGCTATGGAATTAGGGGCAGAAGCAGTTTTAACAAACACAGCGATTGCTTGTGCTTCTAATCCAATACTAATGGCTGAAGCTATGAAGTATGCAGTAATTGCTGGAAGAATGGGTTATAAAGCAGGAAGAATCCCTAAAAAACCTTATGCAACAGCTAGTTCACCAATTGATGGATTAATTCAATTTTAATAGATTTGGAGAAATTTCGAAGAAATTTGAGATTTCTTCGAAAAAGACTTGACAAAGTCTTTAAAACTTAATATAATTCCGTCCACTTTTTGTGAAACTTCAAAAATATTTTGTCGGGGCGTAGCGCAGTCTGGTTAGCGCACCTGGTTTGGGACCAGGGGGCCGGAGGTTCGAATCCTCTCGCCCCGACCACTTTATTTTTAAACCTGTGGTAGGTATAGCTCAGTCGGTTAGAGCATCTGGTTGTGGTTCAGAGGGTCGTGGGTTCGAGCCCCATTACTTACCCCATTTTTTATTATTCTTGCTTCCATAGCTCAGCTGGATAGAGCAACGCCCTTCTAAGGCGTAGGCCGTACGTTCGAATCGTACTGGGAGTACCACTTTTTTTGGTTTAGATTACCAACTAAACATTTTTAATCATAAAAATTTATTGCGGATGTGGTGAAATTGGTAGACACGCCAGACTTAGGATCTGGTGCCTCACGGTGTGGAAGTTCGAGTCTTCTCATCCGCACCACTATATGAAGCGGGAGTAGCTCAGTTGGCTAGAGCTTCTGCCTTCCAAGCAGACTGTCGCGAGTTCGAGTCTCGTCTCCCGCTCCATTTTTTAAGCCTTATATAAAAAGTAAAGAAACTCTTTATATAAGGCTTTTTTTTAGTCTTATTTTTTATTAATGCTTCCATAGCTCAGCTGGATAGAGCAACGCCCTTCTAAGGCGTAGGCCGTACGTTCGAATCGTACTGGGAGTACCACTTTTTTTATTATCACTCATTTAACTAATTAAAAACCACTCTCTTTTATAAGAATATTGTAAATACTTTTGAATATTTTATCAATGAAACTAGAATTTCTTGTTTTTATTATTATTGTTCCATTGATTCTTGTTTTAAGATTTAAGTCAAAATCTTTGATTTTTGCTTCAATCCTAAAATAAGCTTTTTCACTAATAAGCTTTTTCTGATTTTGCTCAGTGCTTTCTCTTGTTGGAATTTCTCCTCCATACAGTGAACTTAATTCTTCATACTCCAATGAGCTTAAAGAGATTAATGATATATTTTCTAATGTTAAATCAAAAGAATTTAATTTAGGAATATTTGAGATAAATTTACCTTCGACATATTCTTTTAAATATTTATAATCAACATCATTGCAATATCCAATTAATCTTGAAGTATTTATATCATATATAGTTAATATAGGCTCTTTTGTATTTATATATTGTTCTGAATGATATATATCATTAAAATAAACAACACCTTCAAAAGGCGCTTTTATATAAAGTAAATCTTTAATTTCTAAAAACCCCTTTAATTCTTTTTCTTTTTTATAGATATTCTCTTGCAATACAAATTTATTATCTAAAATATCTTTATTCGCTGCAAGTTTTTTTAAATCTTGTAGTAATAAATTAAGTTCATTTTGTGACTTCTGAATATTAAATTCTAATTCTTGAGATTCAATTTTTAGAAGAGTTTGGTCTTTTTTTACTTTTTCACCATTTTTTACATAAATTTCTGAAATAAGACCATTTTTTGAAGAGTATATTTCTGTGAAATTTTTGGCTTCTAAAACAGCAGGTAAATAAATTCTTGAATTCCAAGGAATAAATAATAAAACTAAGATGGAAATAAAAATAGCTAATGAGAATTTATTTCTTTTATTAAACTTTAGATGCTCTTTTTTTTCAAACCATACTTTTAATTCATTAAATATAGGAAGAATGATAAACCAAATAATTTCAACCAAAAATAGGATTATTCCTAGAACTTTAAAAGCAAAATAATAGACTAAAAAAGCAATTCCTAAAAATAAGAAAAATCTATAAATCCATGTAGAAATTGCATAAGAAATAAAAAATCTTTTTTTATTTTTAGATAATATTTCAGGTTCCTTTTCATTTAACCCTAATATATAATATCTAATAAACCATTTTGCCATGGCAAATGCTCTTGGCTGTAAGTTTGGGTTATTTGTCCAATCAGCTAATATATAATATCCATCAAATCGTAGGAACGGTGATATATTTACGAGTAAAGAGCTTATCCAGCTTGTAGTTGCTATAATAAAAACTACACTTTTTAAAGGACCATCTGCTAAAAAGGACCAAAGAAAGGTTGCAATTAAAGCTAAATAAATCTCAACTTTCATTCCAGCAAGAACAATTCTTAGTCTTTTATACTTTGATTTAATAGCATAAGCATTAGTTGTATCAGTATATAAAACTGGAAACATAACTAAAAATGCAACACCAATGGAAGGAACTTTGCATCCATAACGTTTAGCTGTAAAAGCATGACCTAATTCATGTAAACTTTTTACAAAGATTAAAGATAAGCCATAGTAAATCATTCCTTCTTTAGAAAAAAGATACATAAATGTAGTAATAAAATTATCCCAATCCCTAATTATTAATAAAATTCCAATAAATCCTATTAATAATATAAAATTATTCCAAAGTCTTGAGTATAAAAAGTCAATTTTATGATAGTTTTTATTTAGCCATTTATCAGGTTTAAAAAGTGGAATTTTAATAAATAGATAGTTGTGCATTAACCATTTAAATAAATTTTGTTTAGATTTCTTTTTTTGTTCAATTATTCTTTTGTTATCTTCTTGATTTAAACATTGAACTAAACTAGAATTAGTTAAAAAATTTATAAATGTTAATAAACTTTCTTCATCTATTTCATAATTAACATTTTTTAATTTTTCTATAAAATCTTTAGTTGAAATACCTGCTTGCCAATATTTTATTAAATCAAAAGTATCAATGCCAATTGTAAAATATTTATTTTGAATTGGGTCAAAAAGTGTCCATTGTTTTGAACCATCTTCACAAGGAGAAGTTTCAAGTAGTTTTAAATCTTGTCTTATTGGAGGAAGCAGTTTTTCTTTTTGATTTGCTAACACAATTTTACCATGCTACTAATTGTCTAAGACTTGTAATTGGTTTTCTAAATAGATAAAAAAACAGAGTTACTTCTTGAGAATATATTTTTGCTGTTCCTCTTAGTCCGATTTTAGGAATATTTTCATTTTCTTTTAAATCATCAAGATCTGCAATGATTTTATAGGAAACTATATTTTCAGGACTTACTTGGGGTTTATATGAAATTTGACTTATTTTTGCATTCCATGTTTCAAATATTTTATTATCTAAGAAGATTTTTACATTAGCATTTTCTTCTAAAAACAATGCATCTTTCACTGATAACATTATTTTTATTTCTATTTCATTTGGATTTGCAATTAGTAAAATCTTTTCTCCTGTAATTACTGGTCTTCCTTTCCATTCATTAGGATTATCAACAATTACAATTCCTTGTACTTTTGAGTAGATATCTGTTTTTTCAAGTAAAGATTTAGCATAGATTAACTCAGCTTCTTTTAGTTTTACTTCAGTTTCGAGTCTACTTATTTGACTCTTTTTATCAATATCATAAAAACCTGCTTGTATCATACTATGAAGTTCTGCTTGAACTGTATCTAATTTTTTATTTGCAATTTCATAACTATTTATTAAATCAATATCTTTTATTTTTACTAGTAATTTATCTTTTTGAACATGTTCATTTGAGGTTACTTTTATTTCATCAATCGAACCATCTATTGGAGAAGTTAGAACATAAGGATTTTTTGCTTGAATTTCACAAGGGGCAAGTACACTCATTTTTATAGGAATAAACATAGCTAGGACAATTCCTAACAGAGAATATTTTAAATATTTATTATTTATTTTCATATTTTTTAATTTAGTACTAAAACTATTTTTTTTGGTTGCAAATAAAAAATATTTATATGATGATGCAAGATAATTTAAAAGTTCAATCTCTTTTTTGGTAAAAATCTCATTTCTAAAAAGCATTAAATAAAATTCAACTTCTATATTATTCTTTATTGTTTTAAGTGGAATCCAAACTATATTTTGTGGAGAATATTCTTTAATTTGTTCTTTTATATCTTTTGATAAATCATGTATATTTACAAGTTTTACTTCATCTGTGAGATATAGATTTAGCAGAGTATTTGCTAAATCTATATTATATTGAACAAAAGGTGATGTTGAATCTACTGAAACTATATTTGAAATTGCTTCTACTTTTAGTTTAGAACTATAGTCAATACCAAATAAAATTGCTTGTTCATAAGGTATTATTTCTATCGTTTGATTTACAATTGAATAGAATAATTCACTATCATTTTCACAATTTTTTAGATTAAATTCTAGTTGGATTAATTTCGAAATATCATTGTTCAATTATCTTTTCCTTTTATACAGCAACGCTTTTATCAAAAAGAGAAGTTATGAAATCTCCATAACTACTCATCTTAAAGTGCTCTTTTTCTACTTGTCTATTTAAAGTAGTAAATTCATTTTGTTTTAAATCTTTTAAATCAATTTTCAGATTTAAAACTCTTGTTGTTCCATCACCTGAAAGTGCTTTAATACTAATATTTAATGTTTCCATACCTTTTGGTAAAACGCCTGTAATTTTACCTGTATTCGGGTCGAATGATAAAGTATCAGGTAAATCACTTCCATCTAAAAGAGTAACTATATATTTTTGCCCAACTCTTGTATCTAAAATCTTTATTTCTAGTTGTTCTTGGACAAAATTTATTTTTTCAATTGATAAACCAACCGTTTCAAATGCACTATTCGCTTTATTATTAAAATTTACTTTTCCTGTGTTATCTAAATTCAGATTGGCGTTAGCTGTTATGATTTTATCATTTGGATTATTTGAACTTGATTGTACAATAGAAGTTAACTCAGTTCTTGTAATATCCAATCTATCTGTTGAAGCTACTTTTCCCATTGAGTTATTATTTTGACTATCAAGTAAAAGTTCTATAGAGTTTTTATTATCAGTAGAGTCTGATAAGATTGTACTAGATGAATTAATCATATCCGTAATTCTATCTACTGTTATTTCTTTAACAATTTGTTGAGCTATTTCATTATTTTTATTTATTTGTGTATCTTGCGATGAATCATTTTGTTGTGGAGGTGCAACAACTAATAAATTAAATGTTTTTGAGATATTTAATTGTGGAGTTCCTGAATCAATTACTTTTAATGTAATTACAAAAATACCTGATTCTACAGCTCTTCCAATAATTTCACCCGTAAGTGGATTTATACTTAAACCAAGAGGTAAATTTGATGCTTCAAATCTAAATATATTAGTTAAATCTAAATCGTTAAATAAATAAGCTGTTTCTTTTTTGAAGTCTTCACCAAAAGATGTTATTGTATCAATATTATCAGATAAAACAGTTGGAGTATCATTTACTCCTATTAAATTAACAGTAAATGCTTTAGTATCAATATTATATACATCTCCTGAATTATCTGTAACATTAAAAATAAATTCATCTGTTTGAGTTGTTGTTAATTCTTCAATTTTTGCTTCATTTGGAATATATTTAAATGCACCTGTATTTTCATTTAAATGTAGTTTTCCATAGTTTCCTAATTTACTATGAGTAAATCCAGTTTCACTAATATCTATAATTTGATTAGTTATTGAATATATTTTGATGTCTGTTAAATCAGCATCATTAGCTACTAAACTGCCATTATAAGTAGTAAAAGAATCATTTAAATTTGTATCTGTATAAGTTATTGCTGAAATTGAGTCTAAAATAGGGGCGTTATTGGTTCCTATTATTTTTATTACAACATTTTGTGTATCAATTCCACCACTACTATCAAGAGCTTTTATAGTATATGTTAATATTAACTCTTCATCTTTTGCAATATAATCAAAAACATCACTTCCTGAATCAAATTCCCAAGTTATTATTCCATCATTATTTGTATTATCTAAAATATTTGAATCTGTTAAGGTAAGCATTGATTTAAAATAAGCATTTGTTAATGAACCAACTGAACTATCTCCTGAGATAATAACCGAATCAACATTTGCACTTACAGTATTTAGAGTATCTTTATCATTTAAGCTTAGTGTTCCAGATGTAGTAATAGAATTTATATTTTCTATAAAATCTTCACTCGCTTTATCATTTGCTTCAACTGAAATTATTGGAGCATCATTTGTGCCTGTTATTGTAATAGTTGTTGTGTTTGTTGAAGTAGTACCTTCATCATCACTCATAACATAAGTTATTACAACTTCAGCTGTATCATTTTGTGCTAAATAATCAAACTCATCATTTGGAGTAAATACGAGTTTATTATCTACAATAGTAACGGTTGAATTTGTTGTTACTTTTGACGCATCATAACCTGTTGAGTGATTATTTGTACTAATTAATACACTATCTAAAGTGAAATTAGAACTATTATCTAATGTATCAGAATCTGTATCATTTGCTAAAACATCAATTGTAATTAAAGAATTTTCATTTGTATTAGCTACATCAATAACTGCTATTGGAGCATCATTTGTTCCTGTTATTGTAATAGTTACAGTTTTTGTACTTGAATATTGAATTGGAGCATCATCTATTATTTGCACTGTATAAACTAGTTTTACAGTTTCTGCCGTATTTAGTTCATTAAAGGTTTTTCCATTTGTATTAAAATCCCAATTAAAAGTATTAGAAATTTCAGTATTATTTACAACTATATTATTTGGATAAGTTGTGACATTTAAACTTAACCAATTCAATTGCTCACTAGTCATTGTTAAAGGAATTTCACTATTTAATTTATAAGTTCCACTTAGAACTGTAACAGTTAAACTATCACTCATATTTTTATCTTCAGCTGTAACTGAAATAGTTTCAACTATAGAAGTATTTGATTCGTTTATGTTTTTGATACCTTCAGTTAAAGTTGGAGTTTTATTCTCACCTACTAATTTAATTGTAATATCTTGAGTATCAGTTGACCCAGCATTATCTGTAATCGTAATTGTAAATACAGCTTCTATTTGTTCCCCTGCACCTAAGAAATCTAAATTAGCTTGAGAAATTGCATATTCCCAATTTATATCCCCATTTTGAGCGTTATTTGTATTTGCACTAACATTAAACGCATTTGTAATATTTGTTTGCTGAGTTGTAGTTAATATAAATGCTGAGCCATCTCTTCTTAAAGCTGTAATTGATTTTAAAGTTTCACCTGCTGTTGGTCTATTTGAGAAATCAATATCACTAAAGGTGATTGTTCCTATATCCGCTAATTTTAATGGTTTTCCTGATTCTATTAATCCATTTATATTTGTATCATTTGAAGCATAAGTATCAATTATAGGAGCGTCATTTGTTCCATTTATAGTAATTTGTACAATCTGAGTATCTATTTTTGATGGATTTGCATTATCTGAGATTTTAATAACATAATCTAAAATTAAAGTTTCACCTAAAGCTATCTTATCAAAATACTCAGTACCAGAGTTAAAAGTCCAAGTTAATAACTCATTCAGATTTGTTGTATTTGATAATAATGTAGATTTATCTAAACTTAACATGGCTTTTAAAATAGTATTTGTAGGTAATGCTAAACTTGATACTGTTGAATTTGTATTCACAGTTACATTCTCAACAATTGCTGTTATGGTGTTGCTTGGTTCAATCTCATTTACAGTTATTGTATCACTTGTAGTTAAGCTTGTGTTTGTTTCAGATAATGAAGCACTTGAAGAATCTCCTGTTTCAGTCGTGATAGTTGGAGCATCATTTGTACCTAAAATATTTATTGTTACAGTTTTGTCAGCATCTACAGTTCCATCATTTATTCTAATTGTATAAACTAAAGTTTTTGTTTCTCCTTGACTTAAATAGTTGAAATATTCACTTCCTGAGTTAAATGTCCAAGTTAAAGTATTTGTTGTTTCAGAAGCACTTAAAATTGAAGCAGTATTTAATGATAACCAACTTAATACAGTTGAGTCTGTACTTGCTACTCCATCAATAGTCATACTTTGAACAACAGTAGAACTTACAATATTTGTTAAATCTAAATCTGTAACGCTTAAAGTTCCTTGAGTTGTTAAAGTTGTATTTGTTTCATAAAATGATTCTGAATCACTATCATTTGAAGTAATTGTAATTGTTGGTGTATCATTTACAGCTGTTAAACTTATTGTTAAAGTTTCAGTACTACTTGCTCCTAATGTATCTGTAACTATAAAGTCAAAAGTTTCAGAAGTTGAAGAAGTTAAGGCTTCAATTTTTGCATCATTTGGAATATATTTATATGAACCACTTAAAGCATTTAGATATAAAGTTCCATAAGTTCCATCTTTACTATGTGTAAATCCAGTTTCACTTGTATTTACACTTTGTCCTGTGATATTAAATACCTTTGTATCACCAGTATCATCATCACTTGAACTTAAAGTTCCAGTTTGAGTTATAAATGTATCATTTACATTTGTATCAGTATAAGTAATAACTGAAGGAGTTGTTAATAATGGAGTGTCATTTGTTCCATTAATTTCAATTATAATGGTCTCTTCTTCTGTGAAACTATTACTCGTATCTGTTATTGTTACTGTAAATGTCTCTGTTCTTCTATCTCCTGTTTGTAAAGCTTTTGTAGCTGTTTTTGTATCATCTAAAGTATAAGTCCAAATACCAGATAAGTTATCTATTGTTATATTTCCATAAGTTCCTACAGTTGTATTTACACTCCAATTACTATTTACAGCATTTGAAGTTAAAGTTCCAGTTGTAGTTGCTGTTCCTATTACACTATGTCCAGATTCTGTCACACTTCCTCTTGCTTGTGATACTTCAGAAGTTATAACCGGGGTATAAATTGAACCATCAGTTCCTGTTATTGTGATTACTATTGTTTGAAGAGAACTATCTTGTGAATCACTATCTGTTACTTTAATAGTATATGTTAAAGTTAACACCTCTGTATTTGCTAAATAGTCAAAATGTTCACTTCCTGAATTAAATGCCCAATTAATTGTTCCTTTAGTTTCTGAATTATTTATTACATTACCACTATTAATACTTAGCATAGCTAATAATGCTGTATTATCTGGAACTAATCCACTTATGATTCCACTTGTTGCAATACCAACTTTACTTACACTTACCGTTTGAGTAGTATCCAAATCTACTACACTCAAAGTTCCACTTGTATTTAATGTTGTATCTGTTAAAGCTTTAGTTGCACTATTCCCAGTTTCGATGCTAATAATAGGAGTATCATTTGTATCAACAACACTTATTGTTACAGTTGAGGTTGTGCTGTTCTCAAGCCCATCATTAACAATTAAACTAAATACTTTATTTGTTGTAGCAGTTAGAGTATCTGAACTATTATTATATTTAATAACATCAAGTAAAGCTTCTGCTTGAGCTAAAGTCATTTTCCCACTTGCTTTTTCAAATACTAAAGTACTATTTGTTCCATCAACTAAAGCAGAGATTTTATATTCAACACTATTTATCGTGATATTTAGAATAGCTTTTCCATCTGTAAAGTTAAGTGGTATTACAGTTCCATTAACTATTAATTCTTCTTTATTTGCATCTAAAATAGAGCTTGTTGGAATTGAAATACTTAAACTTTGTAAATCTTGTGTTGAATCTGTATCAGCTAAAGAAGTTCCAGTTAAACTAAATAAAACATCATTAGTATTGTCATCAACTCCATCAATTTCTGTAAATGTTGCAGTTGAATTTATGTTTGAAATAGTAGTTGGCGCATTTCTAGTAATTGTAACTTGAGAGGCTACTGTATTTGAATTTCCAGCTGTATCAGTAACTTTACCACTTGCAAAATCTAAAGTAATATCTCCAATACCACTACTTGAAGTTACATCAACTGAAACATGAGTATCATCAATTTTTATTAGGTTTGATAAAGTTGCATTTGTTGCTGTTATATCATCTAAACTTAATCCACCAATTTCTTCACTAAATGTCAAAGTTGCTTTAAAAGCTGTTGTTCCCGCATAAATTGTTCTATCAGGAGTTATAGTAACGGTTGGTTGTATATTATCTAGGGTAAATGTTTCATTTATAGTTGGAATAAAAGTTTCATCAATTGCACTTCCTCCAGTTGTGATTATATTTGTAGTAGATTTTAAAGCTATACCAATATCGCCATTATTTGAAGTGATATTTGAAACAGTTATCATATATTCATTTGAACCTAAATTTTCAACGCTACTTATAGTTGCATTTGTAGAACCAGTTCCTATTGCTTCAAAGTCACTTACATCTACACCAAATACAACACCACTAAATTTAACTTTAAATTTCAGTTCATCATTATTTGTTAAAGTATCTGTTGGAATATGTCTTTTTACTGAAACCATTGATAAATCAGTTGGATTTACTAAAACATCAATATTAAATGTTACATTTTTTACTTCAATACTTGAATTTTCTCCACCATCTTTTAGATTAAAGATAAACTTATCATCAGTTATATTTGCTGCTGTATGTTTGTATTTTAATTTTCTATCATCTATATCTTTTTGTGTAAATGTATCGCCAGCATTAAGTGTTGTTTCACTTGCATTGATGCTTCCATTTCCATCACTATCAATCCATAATTGACCATATAAAGGCTCATTTACAATTGTATAAATCAATCCTAGTCCATCGTCATCAGGATCATTTTCATCAAGATAAGCAGTTGTTATGGTTGCTGTTTTCCCAGCAAGTATTGAGAATTTTTCTAATGCTCCATTTGGAGAAGTAACTAAAATTCCATTTTGCATATATGAAATACCTGCATCTGTTTTTACTTGTGGTGATTCATTTGTTCCCCCACTGTAAGTGATTTTAAAATCACTTACAGCTTCACCACCATTTCCATCACTTCCAATAACTCGTAAGTTCTGGAAACCACTTCCTGCAGGGGCTTTAACTTTTAATGTTAAATTTCCAGTTGTTTCATCAGTGGTTACTTGTATCCAACTTGGAACTTCAGAACCATCTTGTGTTGCTAGGATTAATGTAATTGTATCTCCATCACCATCACTAAATGTAGATTTATCAATAGTATATGTATGAGTATTTGCATCACTAATCGTTTTATCGCTAACTGTTCCACTATTAACAGGAATATCATTTGGGTCACTAATATATAGTTTTATAGTAGTTGAAGTAGTTGCTGTTGTATTATCAGCTGTGATTTTTAAAATCAATGGTTCCGAAACTGCACTTGCAGGTGGATTTCCACTAAAAGTTCTAGTCGTTGCATCAAAACTTAACCAAGAAGGAAGTGAACTTCCATCTCCTAAAGTTGCACTATAGGTTAGAGTTGTATTTGATACAGGATTTGAAAAAGTATCTACTGGCATTACATAAGATTTTATTCCACTTCCTGCAAATTCAATATATTCAGGAAGTGGATTTTGAATAACTGGTTTAGTAATTGTAGCTTTAAAAGTAATTATAAAAGTATCACTAGCAGGTGTTGTTCTTCCATCAGTTGCAGTAACTGTAATGCTTAGTGTATCACCATCATTTAATCCAGTAGGTGTTCCACTAAATTTTCCAGTTGTTGAATTAAAACTTAACCAACTAGGAAGAGGGTCATTATTTGATAATTTTGCACTATAAGTTAATATATCAAAATCTGCATCTGTAAATGTACTAGCTGGAAGTGTAAAGTTTTGAATACCTGTTAATCCCCATTCTTGGTCATCAATCGCAGCACTCAAAATAGGTGGATTACTAACAACTACAACAACTAATCCATCATCTATTGAATTCCCATCACTAACTTCTAGTGAGATTTTTGCATTGATTTGAGTGTTGTCTTTGAAAAATTTGATTTTCCCATCAACAACATCTTGATGAGTGAAATTTTCAACATATTCAGGAGCATCATCACTTTGTGGTCCAAGTATAGTATCTGTTCCTTCATTATAAATACCATTATTATTACTATCTATAAATAATATTCCACCTTCAATTGCTTGGGTAATTTTATAAACTAAATTTACATCACTTGTATCAGCATCTTCTGTTCTTAAAGTTGATTCAGTAATTGTTGTAACTGCATTTTTTGTTGAATAAAGAATATTTGTATATAAACTAGGTGTATTTTCAACTACATCAGTTATATTTATAGTCAAATCTTTTATATAACTCAAACCTTGTGAATCTGTAACTTTTACTTTGATTGTTTGAGTAGTATTTCTTTCAAAATCTAAATAAGCATCTTTTGCAACACTAACAACCCCTGTTGTTGATATAATAAATTTACTATTTTCAATTCTAACAAATCTTAATTCATCTCCTGTATTTGGATCAATTGCACTTAATTGACCAACAATAACTCCATCTTCACTATTTTCTGCAACATTTCCACCACTCGCCCAAGAAATATCTGTTGGGGCATCATTTGTATTATTAACATCAAATGTTATGGTTGAGGTTGTTGAAAAAGTAGTTCCATCCTTTACACTAAAAGTAAATGATGAATAAGAAGTTCCAAAACCATCTAAAGCTGATATATATGTTAGTAGACCAGCATCTATATCTGCTTTTGAAACTTCTGTATTTGCATTAATTGTAACATTATTTAATTTGATTGTTCCAAGTGTTGGTAAAGTTGCAATTTTTATACTTGTTAAAACATCAGCTGTATCAATATCGGTAAATTTAAAATCTTTTGTTGTAAATATATAACTTATATCTTCATCTATATTTATAGTTTTTGATTCACTTTCAGGCGTATCATTTACTGAATTTATAGTAATAGTAGCAATTTCCACGTCACTACTTATACTATTATTTCCACCTAATGCAAAAGGATTTGTTGTTCCTCCAATTGTTCCACTACTTTTATCCCAAGCTCTAAATTCAAAAGTTGATGTTCCATTAAAATTTGTATTAGGAATAAATCTAACTAAAGAGTCACTATCTAATAATAAAGCATTTGTACTAAGATTTATTTTAGCACCAGTTATATTGGAAATATTTGCCCAAGAACCATTTGCTAATTTATACTGCCAAGTTCCATAGCTATTATTTATGCTTGTTATTGCAACTGCTTCAACAGCTGTTCCATCCATATCTGTGATTGTTCCATCACTTATGATTGAAGCTATTGTTTGACCTGTATTATCCATATTTGAAATATCTTCATTTATAGCTGTTAATGTTTGATTTGAAGTTATAATCGGAGCATCATTAATTGCAGTTACAGTTACACTAACTGTTGATTCGTTTGAAAATAAATATCCATCACTTCCTTTGTATTTAAAAGTAAAAGTTCCATTAAAATCAGCCAATGGTTTTAAAACCAATTTATCTAAATCTCCTGTTGGAATTTCTGCATTATCCAAAAGTACAACACCATTTAAAAGAAGTTGAGCTTTTGAACTATCTGGAATAGAAGTAATAACAACTTTAGATAAAGTATCTCCATCAACATCACTAAAATTTGAAATAAAGTTACTAGCTTGGAATTTAATCTCACCATCTTCACTTAAAGTTGCAGTTCCTGTTGGCACCAAAGTTGGAGCATTATTTGTTTGTCTTACAGTTATACTTCTTGTTTCATTTACATATTTATCTGGTAGTGCTGTGTTTGTTGTAGCAAATAAAGAAGGTGCTGATAAAACTTCACCTTTATTTCCATATTCAATAACAGAGTAGCTTTGATTTGATGAAAGATAATTATCTATGTAACCTGTGCTTAGCATATAAGCTTTGTCTTTTTGATAATCAGGATTGTATGTTTTTACAACTATATCTCTAATTTCAGCAGATTCATCCCAAAGGTCTTGATCTGTATATGCTCCAAAACTTAGTTGTATACTAGATGCAAAATTTGCTGGAATATCAAGTGTTATATAAAAACTTTTATCCCAATAACCAGAACGACCTATTCCACCATAACCAGTAGGAGTTATAGTATAAGATATATTATATCCATTGATATTTGTTGAGCTTGAATAACTATTGTTACCATTCCAAGCTCCATTGTTTACAGTATTAATATCAAACAATGTGTTTCCATTTAAATTTACACGCAATGTTTCCCAATCCCAGCTATCCCATGCATATGCAGAAAATGTTATTTGTGTTTGTAAACTATTTGTAGTTACCCAAGGCATAGACCACCAAGAACCTCCAAAAACACCTGACCATCCACTAGGTCCATAAATTGTATTCCATTGAGCTGGGTCATTATCTAAACCTTCATTTGAACCATGGTTAAAATATACATCTGTGTCCGGTCCTGCTGTCCAATACCAATCACCATTTGAATTATATCTTTCAGCTCCTACCCAATACCAATATGAAGTTGAGGCTTTTAAAGACTCCATCATTTTTACAACTTCTATTTCTGAAGCAGATAAACTATCATCAAGTCTTAGTAAATATCCATTTTCTCCTGCGTAAGTTGAATTTTGTGCATTTGATGAAGCATTTGAATAATCTCTTCCTGTTGTATCAATCTTATAATAATGCCCTGTTTTAATACTATATCCATAATCGGCTTGTGTAAATACAACAGCATTTCCACCATCACTAATAGAGGCATAGTTTTTATAATCACTTACTAATTTATACCAAGCATTAAGTCCTGATTCATTTCCAACAAGATTATTTGAAAGAGATTTTTGAATATCAATACTACTTAATACTTTATTATAAACTCTAAAATCAGAAATAGAACCTTTCCAGTATCCTAAATAATCATTACCACTATTTATTTCAACATCATAAAGTCTTCCAATTCTTAGACCATATCCAGCAGTAATATTTGTACTAATATCACCTTTTTCTATAAATTTTCCATCAATATAAAGTGAACCATCAGTTGCACCACTTCCACTTCTTGTAATAGTATATTGATGCCATTTCCCATCAGAAAGAAGAGAACTAATATTTGTAATAGTCCAATAATCACCAACTCTTAAAGTATAAGTATTATCTGAATATTTATTAATCATCAAAAATATATTTGAACCACTTATCCCTTGTCCAAAAATTGTATATGACCCAACTGCTAAATTTGCAGGAGTATCAAGTTTTGCCCAAGTTGAAATAGTGAAATCACCACTTGTTGGAATTGAAGCATTCATAGTTTCTATATAATCATCAACCCCATCAAAATAAGCAGATGTTTTGCTTCCCACATCTTGTGTTCTAAATGAAAGTCCTAAAGTTCTTAAGTTATTGTTTGTTGTATCAGTAGAAGAGAATTGAAGAGTTCTAAGTAATGCTTGATATTCAGCAGCTCTTGCTCCTCCAGCTGTTGATTCAATAGTTAAAATACCATTTACACTATCATAACTTACACTAAATCCTGTCGTATCCCCTATTAAATTAAGAGTATCTCCTGTTACAAATTTATTTGTAGTAGAATCAATTATTGTAACACTAATACCAAATATTGTATCAAATAATGTATCATTTGAATAAAGAGCATCAGGGTCAATTAAATTTAATCCCTCATCAACATAAACAGTACTTAATGGAGTTCCTCCATTTGGTCTTATATTTAAAGTTTTACCTGCACTAAAAGATAAAATAGGAGAATCATTTACTAATTTTACATTTAGTGTTGTAGTTGCTATATTTGAACTTTCATCATATCCATCAGAACTTACCCATTTAAAACTATCAGGTCCTGTTAATAAAGCATCAAGAGGAGTTAAAACACCATGTCCAGCCCAATTTGCATTTGGAGTATATTTTAATTTTGAAATACTTGAAGCTAAAATTATTTGATTTGTTTGAACAGTTTCTCCCGTATCTAAAACTCCATCTGAATCTGAGTCTAACCATAAAATTCCATTTTGTGGTAGTTCAACTATTCTAATAGATTTTATTGTTTTCCCTTCACCACTTAAAGTATCAGCATGTGAATGTGTATCTAAATCTGTATATACAAAATCAGCTAAAGAGAAAATATGTGTTGTGTCTTCATCAATTGTAATAGTTCTATTATTTACAGTTGCAATATCATTATTATTTTTCAGATTTAATATAAAAGTATCTGTTTGAGTTGCATTTGTTTGTCCACTTCCATCGTTAACTGTTACAACTAATGTTAAAGTTGAATAATCAGCAGGGGGATTTCCACTTATAAGTCCTGAACTACTAATACTTAACCAAGTTGGTAAAGAAGAACCATCTGATAATTTTGCTGTATATGTAAAATTATCAGTATCAGGATCTGCATCTGTAAAGGTATCTGTTGGAATTTGATAAGTAAAATTTCCTTGCCCATCCCAAGTTGTATCTTTAATTTCATTTGCTATAACTGGTCTATCATTGTCATTAGTAAAAGTTAATTTAAAATCTTTATATCCATATTCTTGTTCATCGTAAGCTTTTATTCTAATATCTAAAGTTCCTGTATTTGCAGGTGGATTACCACTAAAAGTTAAACTATTTGGATTAAAAGTAAGCCAATAAGGAAGAGCAGTTTCTGTAGACCCCACTAATAAAAATGCACTAGCTGTTATTTCATCACCATCAGCATCACTTACATTACTCCAAGTAGTAGCTACAATACTTTTATCACCATCACCATTTATTGTTTGATCAGCAATATAACCCCAAACAGGTGCTCGATTAAGATTTTCAACTCTTAAATTAACAGGTTCAAAGAATTGTTCTGCATATTGATTAAGAGTCATTAAACTAATAATATCAGGAAACCATCTCCATGTATCAAAAGATGCTACCACTTGGTATCTTCCAGCTGCTAATTCACCTAGATAAATACCTCCTGCTAAAAGTCCTTCAGAAGCTGTAACTAAATTTCTTAAAGGGTTATATTTGTCAAATCCAATACCCGTATTCTCATCAATTCTATAAAGTGCATAGTTTTCATTTAAAACATCTTGAGTTCTATCTCCACCTAGTTGATTTTGAGTAGAATTGTTTGCATTTGCAGTAATTTGGAATTTACTATCATGGTCAACGGTAAATTCTTGAACACCATATCTAACACCAGTTCCATAAGAGTAATAATTTATCCATGGAATTGGAAAAGAAAAAGAGAAAAAGAATGCATTTACAGTAATCCATTTTATACCAAAATATGAAACTTCTCTTTCGTTTGTATAATAATCAACCCAATTGTTTTCAGTTCCATTCCACCAGCCAGAATAAGGTTGACCAGAAGCTTGATAATTTAACCTAGAACCATTTTTATTTATATCAAAAACATAATTATTAACATATCCTAAAACCGTTCCATTTGTATCATAAGTAATAGTCTGAGTTTCTATATTTCCAGTAGTTGTCTCTAAATTAAAATCTGCATTTGAAATATAACTACCTGTTTTATCATCACTAGCTGCAATATCAGCACTTGTTAAAAGTGCAAATTCATTTACAAAATCAAGTCCAATAAATCCAGATGAAACATCACAACCATAAAGTAAAATATCTCCAGTTGAATTTAAATGAGTTCCTAAAGCCTTTAAATCATTGGCTCTCGCATTTAGGGTATTTGCATCTAAAGTTAAATTACCAAGTATTATTTCCCCAGAATTTGCATGGGAAAAAATATGAATAGCACTTAAATCTGAAATACCCTCAAGTTTTTCTAATATTTGAGTTAATCCATCTGTATTTGAATTAATTGTAATAATTTTCCAATCAGCAGGAATTGAGTCTAATAAATCTTGAGAATATGAAACAGCTTCATCTATAATTACAACTTGATTCGAACTATTTGAAGTGAAGTTTTGTTCTGTTAAATCATTTAAATCATATAGTTTAGAATCACTTGTTAAGCCAGAAACTAAATCATCGACACTGTCATAACTTCCAACTAAAAGTTTATCCCTATTTTGGTTTGCTGCGATTATATGTATATTTAAATCTTTATCTAAATCTTTTGTTGCATCTAGAATTTGACTTTTTAAATTATCACTATTTTGATCAAGAATCAGAACTTTAAAATTAGCAGCAAAGTTTTGAGCTGTTACTTCATAATTAGGAATATCTGTTGTAATAATAAATACATCACCTGATTCAACAGGGACACTTTCACTTGAAGTTGCAGGTTCATGTGCTGTTGAATCATTTGAATCAGTTGTTGAATTATCGGGATTATTAAAACTGTTGTTATCTAAAACTTCAATAGCTGTTGTTACAGCAGCTCCATCAAAGAGTATTCGGGGTTCTAGAACTCTTATTAATGGCTTTCTTTTATTCTCTTTTCTCATAGTATGTCCTAAGTATTAAAAATAATTTCAAATAAACTTGCTATCATGTCATTATTCAAGAATATAACTTTTTATACTTTATTATATATGTTTAAAATTTCAAAGTTGTTTCATATTAAAAAAATGAAATGAAACTAGTTTGGTATTATTAAAATGTAGAATTTGACAATCAGGAGCAAAAAATGGATGTTTCAAAACTTAATTTATTGAAAAATTTAACTTTACTTTTGGTTGAAGATGACGAAGAGTTAAAAAATAGTATAAAAGATACATTATCAATTTTTTTTAAAGAAATTATAACTGCACAAAATGGACAAGAAGCTTTGTTTATTTACTCTACAAAACATATTGATTTAATAATTACTGATTATGTTATGCCTCAATTAAATGGTTATGAATTATGTAAAGAGATTCGAGCAATAAATAAAAAAATACCTTTGACAATAATGAGTAATTACAGTGACAAAGAAAAACTTCTAAAATCTATATCTTTAGAATTATCTGAATATTTAATAAAACCCATTGAATACCAACAATTAATAAATACACTTTTAAAAATGACTGAAAAACTAGAAAGAGAAAATTTATACTATTTTAAAATTGATGAAGAGAAAAAATACAACTTCTTTACAAAAGAAATAGTTGATATAAAAACTAATTTTGTTACAAAACTTACAAAAAGTGAGATTATTATTTTAGAACTTTTAATAGGAAATATTAATAAGATTGTAACAACCCAAACAATAGAATATAATTTATCCCCAAATGAACCTAAAAGTGAGCAAGCTATAAAAAATATTATTCATCGTTTAAGAACGAAACTTACAAAAAACTTTATTTCAAATGTCCAAGGAATAGGATATATATTTAAAAGTGAGAGTCATGTTTAAGTATTTAGTTATTTTACTCTTATTTTGTAATAGCATTTTTTCAAAAACTTTAGATATTTCAAATTCAGAAAATTTGCAAACACTAGAGTATATTACTTTCACAAATGATTCTTTAAACAAATACTCATTTGAAGATATAAATAAAAAAGAAGATTTAAAAATTCTAAGAATTAAACATATTGGTGGAGCAACAGGTCCATTTTGGACAAAGTTAGAATTAATAAATAATGCAAATGAGATAAAACAAATAACCATATATAATCCTCTTTCTGGAATAAATAAAATAGATGTTTATTTATTAAGAGGAGAAGTTTTGATAAAGACTTTAAATCTTGGTGATTTAAGAGAGCAAAATCAAAGAGAAGGATTAACAAGTTATTCTAGTTTTAATTTAGTATTAAATCCAAATGAATCTATTACTATTATTTCAAAAATAGAAAACTATCATATTTATAATTTAGCATGGGAGATTTTAGAAACAAAAGATTTTTATACAAAAGATAGTCAAAAAATCTTTTATGCTGGATTAATAGGTGGAATTATTTTACTTTTTTGTTTTCATAATATTCTAAATTTTATTTTATATAAAAATAAATCATATTTGATAATTGGTGCGATTGCTTTGAGTTTAGGATTTTATCAATTTGGATTTCATGGAATATTTTATTTCCTAAACATATCTCTTAGCTTAGATTTAATAACTGCGATTACATGGATTAGTCCTTTATTTGGGGGTATATTTTTATTATTATTCTCCCTTATTTTTTTTGAACAATATAAAAAATATAGAAAAATCTTTTATTTAACAATATTTTTTATTATTTTTTATTTTTTATTAATTTTACTAGTAACTTATGCTCAATTTTTTGATGAATCATATTTTAACTTTTCTTGGTTAATTTCATTAGTTATTTTATCATCTACTTTACATCTGTTCTTATTTGCAATTTATATGCTTATGAAAAAAGAGATAGGTTCAAAATATTATATTTTTGGAGAAGGAGTTCTTTTTATTGTAGTATTCTTTAATACTTTGGGCTTATTCAATTTAATTTTTTATTTCGAGATAATTAAATTTTTAATTCCATTTGCATATATTTTGAATATTATCTTTTTAGTTTTAGCACTATATTCAAAGAATAGTACAGAACAGGAAAATTTAAAAAAAGCGAAAATACTTCTACTTGAACAATCAAGATTTAATTCAATTGGTCAAGCAATAGGTCATATCTCACATCAATGGAAAAATCCTCTTACAAAAATAGGAACATCGATTACATTATTGGAAACAATTTATAATCATGATTTAGATAGATTTATTCAAACCTTTGAAAAACAGTTGCCTTTGATAAAAAATTCTGTGAAATTGATGAAAAAATCTATGGATGAATTTTCTAATTTTTATCAAACAAAAAATGAAAAAGAGATTTTTAGTTTATTAGAATCAATTTCAAACATAACAGAAATTTTGGGTTCAAAAATTACACTAAAAAGAGTAAATATAGATTTACAGATTGATAAAGAGTTTAATATTGAGAGTTATGAACATATCTTATCAAATGTTTTTTTGATTTTAATAGATAATTCTTTAGATGCCTTTTCTGAAAAGAATGATAATTTCATTAAAATTAATGCAAAAATGGATAAAGATAAAACAGTTATTTCATATATAGATAATGCGGGTGGAATAAAAATAAAACCAATAGAATCAGTATTTGATTATTTTGTATCTTCAAAAGATGATAAAAAAAGTTCAGGGATAGGTCTAGCTGTTGCAAAAATGTTGATTAATGATAGATTAGATGGACAAATAAATGTAAAAAATAATCAAGGAGGCATTATTTTCACTATAATTATTTAAAAAATGGAATTTAATTGTCTAAAATAAGAAATTTAATAGGAGCTTTATTATTTTTATCAAGTTTAGAAGCAAATGAAGATTCAATTTTATCTCCCAAAATAGATTTATTTATTTATTCTGATAAAAATGACATAGATTATACTCTTCTTGGAAAAATAGTTAAACAACAAGACTCTTTAAAATACTCAAGTAGTGTTATTGGTGGAGATTTTGGTATAAATTTAAAAATTGATGATTTGGAATTTATACTTCAAGGTAGTGGAGTTTCAAGCTTACAAAATCGTTCAAAAATTGATGAAAAAATAACTGCTCCATATTTTGATAATGACAAAAAAGATTTTATTTATTTATCAAATCTTTATTTATCAAAACAATTTGATAATATCAATTTAAAAATTGGAAGACAAAAATATAATAATGAACTTGTTAATTCAAATAAAAGAGTAATTTCAAATCAATATGAAGGAATTTATTTTGATTATAAAAGTGATTTTATTAAAATAAATTCTTTATATTTTAATAAAGTTGCATCTTCTACTCTTGCAAATATAGTCCCTTTTAACCATGATTATGCAGTTTTTGGATATGGAAAGGGTTTTAATGTTGGTGAATTTGTATCTGTTTCTGAACACATTTCTAATAAAGATTTTGATACAAATGGAGCAATAGTTACAGATATTACTTATGGTGATTTAGAAAAAAGTATAAATATTCAGAATCTATATGTAGATGATTTTTTTAATACTTTTGATTTGACAGGCAAATTAAATTTTGCTTATAATAATTGGGGTTTAGATACAAAAGTTGGATATATAAAACAGTTTGATGTAGGTGAAAATTATTATTCTTATGATTATGAGAATAAAAAGATAGATGCAAATATGTATCAGTCATCTTTAAGAGTTAAATATCAAAATATTTTTACTATTTTTAATTATTCATCATCTTTTAGTAGTAATAATAGTATTTTAAATGGAACTTTTATATCTCCATTTTCAAATAAATTGGGTTGGATAAAAGGACCTCAAACAGCTCATTCATTTATAGCAGATACAATATCAAAGGAGTTATTGACAGGAATAAATTTTGATACTTTTTCTAAAAAAAGTACTTTGGTTATATCTTCAATTTATTATAATATTGGTTCTGATAATGGACTTGCAGCAAATAGTTTAGATACAAAGGAAAAATATATCTATTTAAATACAATATTAAATAAAAATGTTAATTTTACTTTTCAATACTCAACTACAAAGAATAAGGATATTCTTACTAATCAAAGTAATAATCTTAGAGCTTTCTTGAATTATAATTTCTAATCTCAATATTGAAATTAGTTTGGTACTCTTGTTAAATATAATAAAAGTAAAATAATTTAAGGAAGAGAGAGTGAAAAATTATAAAATAATAATATCAAGTGTAGTTGCAACAGTTTTGCTAGCTGGATGTAGTGTAACTCCTAAACCTATTTTACCAGAACAGATAAAAGAAGATGTATCAAATAATTTACAACATCTAAATAATATTTCACAAGCAGTTACAAAACCTATAACTTTAGATGAAGCTATAAATAGGGCTATAAATAATAATCTTAGTAGAAAATTAGATTTATTGAGTAGCGCTTTGGCAGAACAAAAAATTGATATTGTAGCTTTTGAAGCACTTCCTAGTTTAACAACAAAAGCAGGATATAGTCAAAGAAATAATTATGCTGCATCATCAAGTGTTCCTTTTAGAGATGGAGAACCTGGAGATTTAACTAATTCTTATTCCGTTTCACAAGATAAAGAAAGTGAAACTACTGGAGTAGCATTTTCTTGGAATGTTTTAGATTTTGGACTTTCTTATGTAAGAGCAAATCAACAATCTGATAGATTTTTGATTGCTAAAGAAAAAGAGAGAAAATCTATTCATAATATAAAAGAAGAAGTAAGAAGTGCATATTATCAAGCAGTAAGTGCAGATGAATTATTAAAAAATATTCGACCCATAATGAAAGAAGCGGAAGCTGCTTTAAATGATTCTGAAAAAATGACAAAACTTAATTTAGATTCACCAATTAAATCTTTAACTTATCAAAGAGAATTGTTAGAAGTTATTAGGTCTTTAAATACTTTAGAAGAAAATCTTGTAAAATCAAAAACTGAATTATTGAAATTAATGGGATTAAAACCAGGGACACCTTTTGAATTAGCTGAAAAAATTCAAAATAAATATGAATTACCAACAGTTGAAATCCCAGTTGAAAAGTTAGAAAGATATGCTTTAGAAAATAGACCAGAACTACAAGAAACAAGATATCAAGAACGAATTTCTCAAGATGAAGTAAAAGCAGTAATGTTAAAAATGCTTCCAGGAATAGATTTAAATGCTGGATACTCAAGTGACAATAGTAAATATCTTTTAAATAATGATTGGATTTCTTATGGGGCAAGTGTTTCTTGGAATTTAATGAGTGTATTTAACTCAAATCTGAATCATAAACTGGCAGAAACACAAATAGAATTGGCTAAACAACAAAAATTAGCTTTATCTATGGCTGTAATTTCACAAGTGCATATTTCTCTTTTAGATTTTGAGCAAGCAAAAAAAGATTACATATTATCAGAAAAATATTTTGGAGTAGCGAAAGAGATTTATAAAATAATTGAAAATGAAAATGCTTTAGATGTAAATGGAAATTTATCTTTAATTAAAGAAAAACTTAATTATTTAATATCTAATTTAAGATTATCATCATCTTATGCAAAAGTACAAAACTCTTATGGAAAAGTTATTTCATCTGTTGGAAATGAAGAATTCTTTAATAAACCAGTTGAAAAGACTGAACCAGTTTTAGTTATAGAAAAGACAGAAGAAATAATAAAAGAAGAAGTGATAGTTAATCCAGTTATTGAGGACAAAGTAGAAAAAACTATTTCTGGTGAAAGAACAGCTTATACAATAACAGATTTAAATCTAAGAGAAAAGCCAACATTGAATAGTAAAGTTATAGGTAGAGTTTCAAAAGGTGAGAAAGTTACTATTATAAAAGAAGAGGTAGAAAATCCTAGATGGTATAAAACAGCTAATGGTTATTTATGGGTTCAAAATGTTCAAATAGAAAATAATAATTAGGAATGGTTATTATGAAATCCTTTTGTTTAATTTTTTTAATTCTAATAACAAATTTATTTTCGATGGAAGAGAATTTACAATCAAGAGCAGTTATCCACTCTTTTAACAGAACAATTCTTTCAAGTGAAATTGGTGGTAAAATAGTTTTTATGCAAAAAAGTAATGGCGATTATTTTGAAAAAGATGAAACTTTAGTAAAAATTGATTGTGATATTTATACAGCTGAAAAAGATAAAATAAAAGTAAAAAGAGATTTATTAAAAGTAAAATATGATAAAACTAAACACTTAAGTACATTTAATTCTGTTGGACAATTTGAAGTGAAAACTGCAGAACTTGAGCTTCAAGAACAAGAACTAGAGTTAAAAATAGCAACAATGAATGTAAATAGATGTGAGATAAAAGCTCCTTTTTCGGGAAGAATTGTAGAAAAAATAGCAAATAAACATCAAAATATAAAACCTCAGGAAGAGTTATTTGAAATTATTTCAAACAACTCTTTAGAAATAAGAACAGTTGTCCCAGCAAAATGGTTATCTTGGTTAAAAGTAGGACAAGAGATTAATATAAATATAGATGAACTAAATATTGATGTGAAATCAACAATTTTGCAAATAGATTCAGTAGTAGACCCTAAAAGTCAAACTATTAATTTAAGAGCTAAACTAGAAAATTCAAATAATATTATTGCTGGAATGAGTGGAACAGTTAGATTTATAAAAACTAAATAAGTATATGAGGAGATATTATATCTATCTCCATTTGTTTTTATTATAATTGTTTTAATGTTTATAACATAAACAATTGCCATTATATTTATTACTTTCTGGTTGTATTAAAAAATGAGTAATTTCATTCTTACTTAAAATAAATCTAATATTTTCTAAAATTATTTCAATCTCAAGTAAAGTTAAATTTTCATTTAAAACAATATGAACAGAACCATAACATTCACTTGAATTTGGTCTGTAAAGATGTAAATCATGAATTGATAAAATATGAGAATCACTATTTATTATTAGATTTTCTATTTGTTTTAAATCATCAATATTTGAATCCATTAAAGAATAAAATGATCTTTTTAGTATAGGAAGAGTCTCTTTAATAATATAAAGTGAAAATAAAACAGACAAGACACTATCAATTGCTACAATACCAAAAAAGTAAATAATCACTCCTCCAACTGTAACACTTAAAGATATAACTGCATCTCCCAACATATGTAAATAGGCTGATTTCATATTCATATCTTCGTGTTCGTGATGAAATTCATCTTCTTCATTATGGTCATGATGATGTTCTATATTGTTTTGTTTTAATAAAATAGTACTATATGCATTGATAAATAAAGCAATTAATGAAGCAAAAATAACTATTGGAGCATTAATTTCTGATGGATTTAAAAATCGATTAGTTGATTCAACTAAAATAAAAATCATTGTAATAATTAGAAAAAGTGAATTAATAAATGCCGCCATAATTTCAGCTTTTATATATCCAAAAGTCATACTATCTGTTGCTTTTTTTGCTCCATAAATAATAGCAATTAAAGATACAAAAAGAGCAATAACATCTCCAAGATTATGAAAAGCATCAGCTATTAATGCCATTGAACCACTATAAATTCCTGCAATTATCTCAGCAATTACAAGGGAAATATTTAGAGATATTACTTTTTGTAAAGTACTTTTTTTATTAGTCATTTAAGGATTCCTTCTTTTACTAATTTATTTTTTATTTATTTCCTCAATAACTAGAATCTTTCATTAAGGCTACAATTTCTTCAATACCTAAAAGTTTCCCACTTGATTTAACAACTCCATCAATTACAAGAGCAGGTGTACTCATAACTCCATAATTCATAATTTTGACAATATCTTCTACTTTTATAACTTCATGAAATCCGCCAACTTTTGCAACTGCTTGTTTTGTAGCTTCTTCTAAAGCTTTGCATTTAGTGCAACCTGTTCCTAATATTTCTATTTTCATTTTTTATCCTTTTTTAAATTAAATTTTTATTGCCATTCTAGTTGGGCAAAAAAGTTTTGAATATTTGAATGATTTAAAGCACTGAAATTTTCTAAATAATTAAATTTTTGAGTATTTACATGTTTTGAAACAACATCACTTTCAATACCATCTTCATAAGCTTTTTTTACATCATCCCTTAAGATTTGTAGGTATTCAAGTGAAGTTTTATATGAGTCTTTATCATACTGCTTTCCATGTCCACCTAAAAGATATTTAGCATTTAAACTTGCAAGTTTTTCTAAAGCTTCAATCCAGCCATCAATATTTGAATTTTTTGTATAGTTTAATAATCTTTCATTAAAAACCATATTTCCAACAAATAAAAAACTATCAGTTTCACTATAAATTGCTATATCACTTTTCTCTTCACTAATAACACTTGGTTTTATAATTTTAAGAGTTTTTGAGCTTCCTTTTATTTCAAAACCATCATCAACTAATAAATCAGCTTCAACTACTTCTGTTTTTTCAACTATCTCTTTTGGTAAAGAATTTTTCATTCTATCAAACTTTGAAATATTTGTTTTTATATCTTCATTTAAAGTTTTATGTCCAAGGATTTTTGCACCTAAATCTTTGAAAAAAGATGCTCCTTGAATTCTGTCATCATGAAAATTTGTTAAAACCACATGGGAAATTTTTTTATTTGGATACTCTTTTTTTATCAAATCATTTAACTCTTTTGCAAATAAATAAGTAGCTCCTGAATCTAATAAAACAATACTATCTCCAATATCTACATAACAAACATTTGAAATAAATCCATTATTTTTTATTGTTGGAGAGTTTAAATCACCAATTAAACAACTCACATCTTTAGTTATTTTTATTGGTTTTAAATCATAAATATTTGCCCACAAAGTTACACTTGTAATAAGTAATAATAAACTTTTTTTCATACGCTCTCCTTTTTATAAAATTGCATTGAATACATATCCAACTAAAAGTATCCCAAATCCTACTATTCCAAAAAAGATTCCAATTAATTTAATATGTAAAATTCTTTTTAAAATCATAGCTTCAGGAAGACTAAGAGCTGTTACTGCCATCATAAAACTTAATGCTGTTCCTAATAAAATTCCTTTTGCAGTAAGCACTTCAATTAAGGGCATAACTCCAGCTGCATTTGAATACATTGGAATCCCCATTAAAACTGCCATTGGCACAGCGTACCAAACATCACCACCTGCATATTTAGTTATAAACTCAGTGGGAACATATCCATGAATAAATGCCCCTATTCCAACACCAATAATCACATATAAATAAATTTTTTTAAATATATCAATTGTATATTCCCAAGCATCTTTAGCTCTTTGTTTTAAAAATGATTTGATTTCTACATTTTGTAATTCACCCTCAATTGGAGTAACTGGAATTAGAATATATTTCTCAATATTTGGAATTTTTCCTATAAAATATCCTCCTAAAATAGCAACAACTAAACCAAATCCAATGTAAATAGCAGCAATTTCCCATCCAAAAAGTCCAAATAACATAGCAATTGCTATTTCATTATTAAGAGGTGCAGAAATAAGAAAACTAAAAGTAATTCCAACAGGAATTCTTGCTTGCATAAATCCTAAAAAAAGTGGAATTGCAGAACACGAACAAAATGGAGTGATAATACCAAATAAAGCAGCTAATATATTTCCAGTAAATTCACTTTTTCCTTGAAGATAAACTCTTACTTTTTCTGTATTAAAATATGTTCTTAAAAAACTAACTAAAAAAATAATAGCAATTAAAAGAATAAAAATTTTAATAGTGTCATAAATAAAAAAATGTAATGCACTTCCAACGGCACTATCACTATTCATTCCCCAAGTTTCATAAACTAATTTATCAACAATTTTTTCCCACCAATCAAACATATAAACTCCTTATAAATCCATATCCACAATAAAATAAAATCAAAAGTAATATAGATATTTTAAATTTTCTAATCACAAAAAATCCAAGTATTGCAAAAATCAAATCATAAATATTTAAAACTCCACTTGGAATAACAATTGTAACTAAAACACTAAATAATATTGCAACAACACTTGCGTTAATTCCCATAACTATTTTTGAAATGACAGGATTTTTTGAATAACTCTCAAAACTTTTATAAAAAGATAAAATCAAAAGAAATCCTGGTAAAAAGATTGCAAGTGTAGCAACAACTGCACCTAAAAAAGGTGATTCTTCAAAAGCAACAACACCAATATATGAAGCAATGGTAAACATAGGTCCTGGAACTGCTTGAGCTAAAGAATAAGCTACTAAAAAACTATTTTCATCTATATTTATATTACTTTTAATTAAAGGAAGAACAACATGACCTCCTCCAAAAACTAAACTTCCAACTTGGTAAAAAGAGTTAAATAGATTAAGCAATTTTTCTTGATTTGCAAAAAATGGCAAAAATATCAATAAAATAAAAAAGATAAATAAAGGCAAGATATAAGGTTTTTCATATTTTATTTTATTCATATTTTTCTCTTTTATAAAAAATAGTGCAACAAAACCTGAAACAACTAACACTAAAATTTGACTAAAAAATGTTTGATTAAAAACTAAAAATAGAGTTGCAAAAACAAAAATTATTTTACTTAAGGTAGTTTTACATAAAGAGTTAAACATACTAAAAGTAGCATCTGCCACAATAACCACAGCAAAAAGTTTTAATCCACTCATCAAAGCATAAATAACACTATTATTTTCATAAATATTTTGAAAAGTTGCAGCTAAATATAAAAGTAAAAAAGAGGGAGTTGTAAATGCAATAAAAGCCAATATCGCACCAATTATTCCACCTTTTTTTAATCCGATTGTAAACCCAACTTGTGACGAGCTAGGTCCTGGCAAAAACTGACTAAGTGCTACGATTTTAGAAAACTCTTCATCACTTAGCCATTTTAATTCTTCGACAAATTTTTTCCTAAAATAGCCTATATGAGCTATTGGTCCTCCAAAACTAAAAAGACCTAAGATAAAAAAATGCCAAAAAATAGATATATTTATCATTATTATTTTAAAGCTTCAACAACTTTTGGAAGTAAAATTTCTTCTATTTCTTTGTATGTATCTTCAAAAGCTTCAAAACCTTTTCCATCTGGATCTTCAAATCCAACATGAATAACCTTTACAGCCTTTGGAAACATTGGACAAGTTTCATTTGCATGGTCGCAAACAGTTACTATTAAATCATAAGCATTATTTATTACTGTATCAATAGTTTTTGAATGGTACTCTTCTTTCCAAATTCCTTTATCTTCAAGTAATTTTTTAGCATTTGGATTTACTCTTCCACTGGCTTTTACTCCACTTGAATCAGCACTAATTCCCTCTAATTTAGCGTTTATTAATGCTTCTGCAATAATACTTCTACAAGAATTCCCTGTACATAAAATTAAAACTTTTTTCATCTTTTTTTCCTTTAAATTAATGTTAATAAAACTACAAATAACACAGGTGGTGTTACAATTAAACCAAATTTACTATATTGCCAGAATCCTATTTTTACCCCCTTTTGAGATAATACATGAAGCCATAATAGCGTTGCAAGGCTACCAAATGGAGTCATTTTAGGACCTAAATTACATCCGATTATATTTGCATAAATCATTGCTTGATTTCCAATATCTGTCAAAGCAATATCCATAATCATAATAGTTGGCATATTATTCATAACTGAACTTAAAAATGCACTTATAAATCCAGTTCCTATAACAGCGATAAAATCACCTCTTAAACTTAAATCTTTTAAAACAAGCGCTAAATAATCAGTTAATCCAGCATTTTTTAAACCATAAACAACAATATAAAGCCCAATACTAAACCATACAACTTGCCAAGGAGCTTCTTTTATTATATGAATTGGTTTTACAGCTTTTGAAATTGTGGCAATTATTAGAAAGATTATAGCTCCACCTAAAGCAAAAATTGAAATAGGTAAATCGTAAGCATCACCTAAAAAATATACGCTCAATAAAAAAACTAAAAAGAACCAAGAAAAATAAAAGAGTTTCATATTTTTAATAACACTTTTTGGCCCTTTTAATAAAGTTATATCTACAACTTTTGGAATATCATTTCTTAAAATCAACCACAAAATAACTATTGAAGCAGTTGTACTTACAACAAATGGAATAATCATATTTGATAAATATTCAACAAATCCAATATTAAAATAGTTTGCTGTTACAATATTTGTTAGATTTGAAAATACAAAAGGAAGTGATGCTGAATCACTTATAAATCCACCTGCAAGTAAAAAAGCCAAAATTGTTTTAGCATTAAGTTTTAAAATTCTCATTTTTGCAAGTAAAATTGGAGTTAAAATTAAAGCTGCTCCATCATTTGCAAAAAGTGCTGATACAAAAGCCCCTAATAACAAAGCATAAACAAACATCAAATGACCATTTCCATTTGAAAGTTTTGCCATTTTTATAGCACACCACTCAAAAAATCCAATTTCATCAAGTACCATTGATAAAATAATAATTCCAATAAATGCCAAAGTTGCATCCCAAACTATGTTACTTACAATTAAAACATCATCAAAACTAACAACTCCAACAACCAAAGCAACAATAGCTCCAATAACAGCCGTTGTTCCTATTTGTAAACCTTTAGGTTGCCATATTACAAATATAAGTGTAATTAAAAATATTGCACTAGCAATTAACATCATCATCCTTTATTATATAAATATATCAAGATTTATTGATATATTTTAGTTTTAAAAAACTAACTTAAACAAGACTTTTTTAGTTCTGGTAGATTTATATCTAAAGTCATTATCTCTTTTATCGCACTTAATCTAAATTCATCAAGAGGTGTTCTTACTGAATAATAAGCCCATCGTCCTGTTCTTTCAACTTTTAAAAATCCTGCATCTTTTAGAATTTTTAAATGTCTTGATAACCTTGATTGAATCATATCAAAAGAAGTTTCTAAATCACAAACACAACATTCTCCATACATATTTAAGAATTTAATTATCTTAACTCTTGTTTCATCATTTAATGCTGAAGCTGTTTTTAAAAAAATATCCATTATTCCCTCTAACTCTTTTGTTGAGAAATAATAGCATAACTAAATAAATATATCAAGATATATTGATGTATTTATTTGATATTTTTTTAAATTCTTAACTAATTATTAAGCTTTTATTATTTATAATTACATTCCAATTAAGCGGGAGTAGCTCAGTTGGCTAGAGCTTCTGCCTTCCAAGCAGACTGTCGCGAGTTCGAGTCTCGTCTCCCGCTCCATTTCTACTATTATTAAAATCACAATTTATTTCCATTTTCCCGTTATCATGTATAAATAAAACTAATTTATCGTTTAAATTCTTTAATACAATATTTATGCTTGGATTTTTTATTTCATGTGTATTATCTAATCTTTAATTTAAGAAATAGATTTTTTATTTTGGAATAACTTTGAGTTAATAGTTAATTTATAAAAAAGCCCCTATAGAATCTAATCTACAGGGGCTTTTTTTATGTGGGAATAGTTTATTTAAATATCGATAAAAGTACACCAGCCGCAACTGCTGAACCAATAACACCAGCCACATTAGGACCCATCGCATGCATTAATAAAATGTTCGATTTGTCATATAACTGACCTTCTTTAC
>Ga0074195_1000773_pt1 | contig 55526 bp, 52 predicted proteins | sample EPASupsiteHSE623_FD_64525 | JGI IMG/M metagenome (GOLD analysis project Ga0074195, IMG submission 64525) | Bioremediated contaminated groundwater from EPA Superfund site, New Mexico - Sample HSE6-23 | ecosystem: Environmental > Aquatic > Deep subsurface > Groundwater > Contaminated ...
ACGGTCTATGGTTTGAGAGGAGTCGTTGGTGTGCAACGTCGCCATAACTAAATGGCCGGTTTCTGCGGCGGTAACGGTGGCGGCTATAGTATCGAGATCTCTCATTTCACCAACCAGAAGAACGTCGACATCTTCACGAAACGCTCCTCTTAATCCATCGGCGAAAGATGCAACGTCTTTATAAACCTCGCGCTGGTTTATGATACAACGGTCTTGTTTATAAATATATTCGATTGGATCTTCAATAGTAATAATATGCTCGGTGCGGGTGTGATTGATCTCGTCTACCATTGCTGCCAGACTGGTTGATTTTCCCGATCCAGTCGGTCCGACCAGGAGGATGAGCCCCTGAGTCTGGCGGATAGTTTGGTGCAGAATTGAGGGGAGACTCAATTCCTCAACAGTCTTTATTTTATAAGGGATTAAGCGGAGAGCCGCTGCCAGATTACCGGTTTCAAAAAATACGTTTACCCTAAAACGCATTTTTCCCTCTAACTCATAAGTAAAGTCAATTTGAAGGCTTTTATTGAGAATCTCTGTTTGCTCTTTGTTCAATAGAGCGCCGCAAAGTTCAATGAGATCGTTTTTGGTTAGAACTGCTTCGTTGGTAAGCGGAATCAGGCTTCCATCCACCCGGATAGTCGGATAGCGGGCGGCTGACAAATGAAGGTCGGAAGCGCCTTGTTGGACGACCGTCTCCATTAATCTCTTAAGTTGTTGTTCGGCTCGAATTGCACTTGGCATAGCTTTAATTTATCTGTATAAGCATCGAATTGAAAATCATAAGTTCCAAATAATCATAAATCCTAAGCTAAATTTTAGAATTTATTGCTTAAAATTATTTGGAACCTAGGGTTTTCAATTTTAGTATTTGTTTAATTAATTTTCTTCCAGCACCTTGTTGATCGTCTTTAAAACTTCCGTAGGTGTGAATTTAGTTTTTATTATATAATCGCTAGCTCCCAAATCTATCCCTTTTTGAATATCTTTTTTCTGGCTCAAATTGGTAAGAATAATGACGGGTATCTTACTGATCTCCGGAATCATCTTTATTTGCTCCAAAACCTTGAAACCGTCCATGTTGGGCATTAATATGTCGAGGAGAATAATGTCATATTTATTTTTCTTGATCATCTCGAGACCTTGCACGCCGTCAGGAGCTCCGTCCACATCATATCCTTCACTTTCTAATTTCAGTACGTAAACGTCGGCAATAAAAGGGTCATCCTCGATAATCAAAACTTTTCTATTTTTGTTGTTCATAGGTTAAATTGAAAATTGAAAATATTAAGATCCAAATAATTTTAAATCTTAAACTCTAATTTCTAGTTTAATGCTTGAAATTTAGAGTTATTTGGAACTTATAATTTTCAATTTAGTGCTTATTTATTATACTATTTGTTCTTTCTCTGCTTCGGCTTTTTCGAAGGTCTTATCTTTGCTGGTGTCCGCGGTGGCTCTTTCCACTTCTTCCATGGTGGTGACTCCTTTGAGCACTTTTATTATTCCATCTTCCCGCATCGTAATGGATCCTTGGTTAAAGAATTCTTGCCACAGAATATCTCCTTGCAATTCCCCCTCTTCTATAATCTTTTTCATTTTATCAGCAACTTTTATTACTTCAAATAAAGCAATTCTGCCTCTCATCCCAGTGCGGGAGCAATACTCGCATCCCTTACCCCGATAAATTTGAATTTTATTTTCATCGATGCCCGCTTCTTTCTTTTGGTCTTGGGGAATTCTTTCAAGTATTTGTCGGATTAATTCATCGATTTTTTTACTTGGCTTGACCTCTTCCTTACAATGGTCACAAATTCTTCTTACTAATCGTTGGGCGATTACCATTCGCAAGCTCGAAGATAGAAGAAACGGCTCTACTTTCATGTCGACTAATCGGGGGATTGCTCCGACCGCGTTGTTCGTGTGGAGCGTTGAAAGTACTAAATGACCCGTAAGGGCTGCATGTACAGTGAGTTCGGCTGTTTCTTCGTCCCGAATTTCTCCAACCATAATTACATCCGGGTCTTGGCGTAAAATTGAGCGAAGGCCGGTGGCAAAGGTAAAATTTATTTCCGGATATATTTGACTCTGGTTTACGCCGGAAATGCGATATTCCACCGGATCCTCCAAAGTGATAATATTTCTTTCTTCGCGGTCCAACATTGAAAGGACAGTGTAGAGAGTAGTTGATTTTCCTGAACCAGTTGGTCCGGTAATTAGAATTAATCCGAACGGTTCTTTTATTTCTTCCTCTAGGATTTTTTTCGCTCGTCCCCAAACTCCCAAACCCGTCAAATCAACACTCGCTTTGTCCTCGTCCAGCACTCTCATAACCAATTTCTCTCCTTCGGATACCGGCAGAGTCGAAACTCTTAAATCGATATTTCTTCCTTTATATTTTATTCTGAATCTGCCGTCCTGAGGTTTTCTTTTTTCGTCGATTTTGAGGTTGGAAAGGATTTTTACCCGTGAGACAATCGAAGGGCCAACGTGTTTGGGTAAAAATAAACTGGAATGGAGAACACCATCAACTCGGAAACGCACTTTAATTTCTTTCTCTTCCGGCTCGATATGAATATCGCTGGCCTCGCCTTCGATAGCGTTTTCAATTATAACGTCAACGATTTTAGCTACAGGAGCGGACTCGAAAAGTTCGTCGATCTTTCTTGTTTGGGACACCTGCTCGATTGTTTCCGCTTCCTTTTTGTGTTCCTCTTCGATATCTTTAAGAGCTGCGCCAATCGTGGCTTTAGCTACGTCGTATTTTTTAATTTCATTGACGAGGTCGATCTCTTTAATCTGGTATATTTCGGCTTGAAGGTTATTGCGGTTTAAAATAAACCTCAAAGCGTCTTGCGATTCGATATTGTTCGGATCGGTCATACCGACTTTAAGCGTGTCGCCTTTTCTTTCCAAGATCGCCATTTTATACCTTTCTGCGGCTTCACGAGGAAGAATAGCAGTAAAATCTTGAGCGGCAGAAGCAGATTGTTGATTGGGTGAAGAATCCATACGAATGTTAATTTGAAATTTGAAGTTTGAAATTTAAAATGAATTTTAATTTAAAAAATTTGAATTTTTCATTACAAAAACAAATACAGGACAGCAGTTTTCTAATTTTGTAATTTCAAATTCAATTCAAATTTAAAATTTAAAAATTAAAATTCGTCTAGGGTATTCCAAACGGCAGGGGATTTCCTTCTCTTTCCAGTCGGAGAGGGAGACCGGCGGGTTCTATCATCTCTTCTTTAAGATAGTCCAGCGTTTTTTGGGGGAACTTCGATGGAATAGAAACTGTTCGACCCCCCACGTTAAAAGTAATATTCTCTCCCAGAGTATTCTTAATCGGAACAATAGCTGGTTGCAAGCCTGCTAGTCTCTGTAAATCAGAACCGAAAAAGAAAGCCAAAGCGCCAAAGAGGACTAAAAGCATTAAAATTAGAAATAAAAGAGTTTTTTTTGATTGCATTATGTTGTGTTAACGATAGTTAAAAACTAAAGCATTGACGAGCCTTATGGGTTGATCACGCCGGTTGATGTTTGAGGAACCGAAGGCGCTCCTGGCATGGCCGTATCCGCCGGTGTGTTTGCCTGGTTGAATTCTTGGCTTTCCAATCCGTTCCTTACTTCAAGAGAAGTTAAGGCGGGTTGCCAATATGCGGTAAAACTGATGGAATATTTTCCGATAGCGCCGCCTTCTTCACCGGTAGTGCTGGTAATGCTTATCTGTTTTATATTTACCAGTCTGTCTATCTTTTTAATATCTTTCATAAATTGCTTGAACTGTCCGTATCCCCCCCTTAGCTCAATGGTTCCGTTTATTTCTCGGTAAGCCTTGATGGTTTGACCAAAAATGCCGTTAGAAAGCTGTTCGTCGGAAGATCGGTCTTGAAGAGAGATAGCGGATAAATTCATATTTTCTTTGTTGGCAATAAACTCAAATTGCGTAATTAAACTTTTTGTTTCTGCATTTTCCGGCAAGGCATTCAAGATTTTCTCTGCTTGTCCGGCATTTTCCTCATCGTCAGATATTCTTTCCGTTCTTTGTTGCAAATCGTTTTCTTGAGAGAGTAATGCTTCAAGCTGAGGTTTCTTTATTTGGTTCAAGGTTCTTGTTTCGTCATAGATAGGTTTGACGAAAAACCAAAGCAACAAGAATCCTGTTATTACTGTAGCCGGCAAAATGATTATTTTTAAATAGCTTGACATGCTTTTAATTTATTTTATTTTCTAAGCTAAGATCGCTTTTTATAATTTCCGGGTTGAGATCCATCGTAATCACAAAATCTAAAGATCCTCCCTTATCCACCTCTCCAGAATCGGTTTTTTTCATATCTATTTTATCGATTCTAACGCTGTCTGCAAGAGGCTTCGATTTTTCTCCCTTATTCATTTCAAAAGCCAATATTTGTTTTGACAAGTTGCTTAATCCTACCGTCGCCCCTTTGAAAGTCATCTGATATTTGGTGTCGATTACTCCATTTTGGTTTGTTAGCATATCTCGATTGACATTATCTACAACCTTTGCCTCCATGCTTGTAAAAGTTACGTCCGGAATCGTAGTTTCTTCGATTTTTTGAAATAATTTATTCCAATCAATTCTGTCAGCTAATATTTCATCGATTGAATTAAGCCTGCTCCCATTGTCGGACACATAAGCGATTTTTTCGTAGTCCCGACCCTGTTTGAGGGAATTCAAGTCATTTTGAAGAACAGTCATTTTTTTAGTGCTCGTATCATTGTAGAAAAATATCCCCGCCCAAGCAGCGAGAACCAAAACTGTTATCAAACCTACCCCCTTCCAAGGTATAGCCGCTTCTCTTTTACTGTCGATTAAATTGGTGCGGGATACTATTACTCCCTTCCGAATGTCCATATATATGTATAATTTATAAAATTTATCAATTTAAACCCCTAGCTAATCATTTTTTATGGCTAATCCAACTGAAATTGAAAAAGAAGCTCCTTTGGATGCCAAAACTGATTTTATATTGTCGTCCACCGTAATTTTTTTCCAAGGATCTCCCACTGATGCCGTTATATTGAGCCGATTAGAGAATAATTCGGTTATTCCTTTCAAGCTGGCAGTCCCCCCGCTCAAGATAACTTCTTGGATTTCTTTATTGGGGTTTTTACTCTTATATATTGCGACTACGCGCTTCAATTCATCTATAATGTTGCCTAAAATCGGGGTCAAAAGATCAGCCACTTGTTTGTTGAGAAGACCTTCGTTTCTCTTGAGTTCTTCCGCTCGGTCGTAAGTTATGTCGATGCTCCGGGCAATAATTTCTGTTAGATCATCGCCCCCAAGGCCGATATTCCGCGCTCCCCTCAGACTGCCGTTGGAGATAACTAGAATATTGCACACTCTCGATCCAATATCTAAAATCACAAAATTTTTCTGATAATTTGTCGTCAAAGAACGAAGCAACGGAAAAGCCTCGACTTCAAGATTTTTGAGCTTCAGTCCGCTGCCTTCGGCGATGTCTTTATAGCGGGTTACTATGTCTTTAGGCACTGCCAAAAGAAGCACTTTCATTTTATTCTGGTCGCGAATGTTGGCAATTTCTTTTTGGTCCGGTTCGTCAATTACTTCCCAACCGAGAACCACCTCCTCGAGGGAAACGGGAATAAATTTTTGGGCTTCCACAGTCAGAGCATTGCGAATATCTTCCTTTTTGACTCGAGGCATCGTTACGAACGAAATAAAACTGGAAAAGGCTGGAATAGAAAAGGAGGAGTTTCTAGTTTTGATCTTTCCTTCTTTAAGGGCGGCTTTAAGCAGACTCACCACCTCTTCTTTGGTAATTCGGCGTTCTCGTTCCTTTTGAGGAAGGTTCTCTCGAAAACCCACCATAACATAATTTTCCAAAGATATCTCTTTGGTTCTTGGATGATGCTCGAGCTCTACAATTTTTATACCCGAAGTGCCTATGTCAATACCAATTAAACGGTTTTCGTTTCCTCCAAAAAGTCCCCACATGGTTTTGTTTTCTTTGTTTATTTATTGAATATTTCTTTTCTTTGAGGCTAAATAAAGTTTATACTGTATATAATAATATTTGAATCGTGAATAATAAAATACAAATCATTGTTATTGATTCGCGATTCGTAATCCATATTTCCCATTGTAAATAATAAATAAAAAGAGTCAAATACATGCCGCAAAATAATTCAAATTTTCCCACCAAAAAAATCGGAGTAAAGGTTCAGAGCGATACAGACGAACGATTAGCGCAGTTCCAAAATATGAGGCGGTCAAACGCAAAAGTCAAAGTGGAAGCTGTTCCACAGAGAACAGAGAAGAAAGATTTTAGCGGAGCCACCCAAGGGTCGGGCTTCACTGGCATGGGGATGGGCGGAAGTATTGGAATTGTAATGGTTTTAGGACTTACGATGGCGGTCATTAACGATTTCTCTGATCTCGTTTTATGGCAAAAGATGTCCCTCATCAGCCAAACGATAGATATTACCACCTTGATTTTAGTTCTATTCATGGTAATGTTTGGGAGCAGGGCCTATTTCGCCTCGATTTTTATCGTGCTCTTTGTTTTCTTGCTGGAAATATTGCCGGTTATGGGGGTATTGCCGTTGTGGACGATCGGAATGGCTGTATGGTACTTAGCTAACAGGAAGAAAGAGTGATGCTGTAATTTTTCATTTGCCATTTGCCATTTTACATTAATTTGCCATTTGATCATTTCTCATTTTTAACTCTAAAATCCTGAATGACAAATGATTTAATGACAAATGAATGGCAAATGAAAAATGCAAAATGGCAAATTCATATCAGGCTTGCCCGATTTTTTATTATCTATTAAGGTATAAACTGCATTGTTTAGCTAATAAATAACAGTATTTTATCTATGTCTCGCGAATACTCTCTAGAAAAAACCCGCAATATTGGAATTATTGCTCATATTGATGCCGGTAAAACCACAACTACCGAGCGGATTCTTTATTTTACTGGAATTACCCACAAGATCGGAGAGGTTCACGAGGGTGAAGCCACTATGGACTGGATGGAGCAGGAAAGAGAAAGAGGAATCACGATAACCGCTGCGGCTACCACCTGTTTTTGGTCGCCCTCTACTTATGAAAAGGATGGCAGCAGAGGACCAAACAATAAAGAATATCGAGTAAACATTATCGATACTCCGGGACATGTTGATTTTACCGTTGAAGTGGAACGTTCTCTGCGGGTATTGGATGGCGGAGTGGTGGTATTCGACGGAAAAATGGGAGTAGAGCCTCAATCGGAAACTGTTTGGAGGCAGGCGGACAAGTATAATGTGCCCCGTATCTGTTTTATTAACAAAATCAACCAGACCGGCGGAGATTTTTACATGAGCTTGCAATCGATCTGGGACAGGTTAAGCGGCAACGCAGTTGCAATCGCCTTGCCGATCGGCGAAGAACAGGGCATAAAAGGAGTTGTAGATTTGGTTAACATGAAAGCTTATGTTTATGGCGACGAGCAGCATACTGAGCTGAAAGAAGTGGAAATTCCCGAAGACATGATAGAAAAAGCCAACGAGTACCGAAGCAAATTGGCAGAAAAAGTAGCTGAAACCGATGATAAATTAATCGAAGTTTTTTTGGAAGACGGTAAATTATCCAACGAAGAACTGAAATATGCTTTAAGAAAAGCAACTCTTGAGAATAAACTCTATCCGGTAACCGGAGGCGATGGCCGTTCAGTTATCGTGGTGAAAGTGCTTGATATGGTCATCGATTATCTCCCTTCCCCAGCTGATAAACCGCCGGTTACTGGTTTCAACCCAAAAAATAAAGATGAGATAACCCGTCCAGTAGACGATTCAGCTCCTTTTTCGGCTTTAGCCTTCAAACTGGCCACTGATCCTTTTGTAGGTAATCTTTGTTTTTTTCGAGTTTATTCCGGCACATTAAAAGCCGGTAGTTATGTGCTCAACGCGATAAAAGACCAAAAAGAAAGAGTAGGGAGAATCGTTCGTTTGCACGCTAATAAACGAGAGGACGTGGACGAAGTTTACACCGGCGATATCGCTGCGATGGTAGGTTTGAAATATACTACGACCGGAGAAACTCTTTGCGCGGAAAACAACCCTATAATTTTGGAAAGCATGCAGTTTCCGGAACCGGTTATTGACGCTTCTGTCGAACCTAAAACCAAAGCTGACCAGGAAAGAATGAGCTTGGCGCTCAAAAAACTTTCCGATGAAGACCCTACTTTCAGAGTCCATACTGACGAAGAAACGGCAGAAACGATTATTTCCGGAATGGGAGAACTTCATTTGGAAATTATTGCCGACCGCATGAAGCGGGAATTTAAAGTGGAAGCCAATCTGGGAAAACCAAGAGTAGCCTACAAAGAGACAGTCGGCGATACTGCGGAAGCGGAAGGAAAATATATCCGTCAAAGCGGTGGCCGCGGTCAATATGGGCACGTGTTTTTAAGGCTGGAACCGCAGGAGCAAGGAAAAGGATTTGAATTTTCCAATAAAATCAAAGGAGCTTCTATTCCGAATGAATATATCCCGGCAGTGGAAAAAGGAGTAAGAGAAGCAATCGGCAGCGGAGTGGTAGCGGGATATCCAGTGGTGGATGTCAAGGCTACGCTCTTTGACGGTTCCTACCATGAAGTTGACTCCTCAGAAGCGGCTTTCAAAATTGCGGCTTCAATGGCTTTCAAGGAATCAATGAAGAGAGCCAATCCTTTTATTATTGAACCAATTATGAAAGTGGAAGTCGTTACGCCGGAGCAGTTTATGGGGGATGTCGTGGGAGACTTGAACTCCCGTCGCGGGCAGATAGAAAATATGGAAGACCGAATACAGGGCTCCGTGAGACTCAAAATTATAACTGGGACAGTGCCATTATCCAATATGTTTGGGTACGCTACCCAACTTCGTTCGATGAGCCAAGGCCGGGCGACCTATACTATGGAATTCTCCCACTTCAGCCGTGTTCCCGAGAATATCTCCCAGGAAATAATCGAAGGAAAACGCAAATAGAAAAGAAGAACTCTTAATTTTTGTTATATGGCCAAAGAAGATGCTACTTTTTTGCTCAAAATGATTACTCCTGAGCAGATAATTTATCAGCAACGGGTAAAAAAAATTACCGTAACTACTTTGGAGGGCGAAATTACTGTTCTGCCTTTCCATACGGCTCTAATTGCGGCAATTAAGCCAGGTGAAATAAAAATTGTGGAGGTTTCCGGTTCAGGATCTGCCGAGAAAGAAAGGACTATGGCCGTTTCCGAAGGAGTTATTGAAATAAGGGACAACATAGTCAGCCTTTTAGTACAGAAAGCAGAAAGAGCGGAAGAATTAGACCGCCAAAAAATTGAGGAGGCAAAAAAAATAGCTGAACAAATGATTGAAAAAGCCCGACGGGTCGGCGCCGACAAACGAGAATTCGCATCATTAGAAACAGGCTTGCAGAGAGAAATTGCCAGATTAAGAGTCTATGAAAAATACAGAAAGAGAAAAAACCTATAATTTGGCAATGAATCATGAAGCATGAAGCATGAATTTTATTCTTGATTCACGATTCTTGATTCATGATTCGAGACCGTAAAACAAAATGGCAAAAAAATGGAAATATCTGATTCTAGTCGTTGTTCTCACACCTCTTTTAGCGGTTGGTTTTACTGCCGGCTACTTTCTCAATAAAATCTGGCAAGTATCCAAAGTGATCACATTGTCCGGTGAACCTGGAGAAACTAGTAGCCAAAATGAAACTGCTCCACAACCGGAAACGCTTCCGGTTCCGGAAGAAATAACGGATCAGAATGCTTTGGTTGATGAAGACACAAAACAAGAATATAAAAAACAGTTTGGTATATTAAACTATGCCAAAGAAAAAACATTGCCTTCCAAGGGGGCAAAAGACCGCATAAACATTTTAATTCTAGGGAAAGCAGTGCCTAATTATCCTGGCAGCGACCTTACGGATACGATAATTCTTGCCAGTATCAACCCCCAGACCTATGAAAGCTCTTTATTATCAATACCCAGGGATTTGCTAGTGAAAATCCCCGGTAGCAGCCAGCAAACCAAAATTAACGCCGTATATGTGTATGGGCTTAAATCCGGCGGCCAGCAAAAAGGAATAGAACTGTTGGAAAAAGTGGTAACCGAGGTAACCGGCCAGCAAATTGATTACTATGCGATGATAAATTTTACTGCTTTTCAACAAGCGATTGATGCTGTTGGCGGAGTGGATGTCGAAGTCACCGATGATATTTTTGATGATCGTTATCCCGGACCGAATTATAGTTATGAAACTTTTCAAATCAGCAAAGGCTGGCATCATCTGGACGGCACGACAGCCTTAAAATATGTCAGGGTACGGCATAATTCCGGAGGAGACTTCGGCAGGGCCCGTCGCCAGCAACAGGTTATCGAAGCAGCTAAAGATAAATTCTTTGCCAAAAGAGGTATAAAAGAGAGTCTGGACTTTTTCAACGGAATGCTGAAAATCGTCCAGAGTAATGTAAAAACTGATGTGGAATTCAGCGATTATTTTCCTTTTCTCTTTCTTGCGAAAGACGTCAACGTGCACCAGGTTGTCAACAAGGTCCTTGACAATAGCGAGGAGGGATTATTAGTGGATTATCATCCGGTAATGGGGAGGGTGGCCGCTTATACGTTGCGTCCCCGGGCAGGAAACTATTTTGAAATAAAAAAATTAGCAAAAAATATTTTTAATTTAGACGATTTACAACGCCGAGAGCAGGCAAGATTAGGAGAAAATGCTCTGGTGACAGTTCTGTCAGCACCCAAATATTCAGAATATCGGGCGAGGGTAGAAAATATTCTTCGCGACAAAGGTTATCAAGTGATTCAGGTCGATATCGGAATTGACACAGTCTTTCTTTGGCAAAGAAAGACCAGCTCCCGTCTTCCAGCAGTTTCCGGGAAAAACCGGAAAAGCCTCACGTCCGATTCTTCAGTTAGCAAAACATCTGTAAGATATGACAGTCTTAGTAAAACTGTCATCTATGATAACGCCGAGGGTAGCAAGCCATTCAGTTTAGACGATCTCTCGAGGCGTTTAGACGCCCAAGTTTCCTTGTATAAAGAACAAGTGATCCAAACTGATTACGTGATTTTTTTGGGTGAAAACGTGAAAGATATATTTCGGAAAGATGAGGAAGGCGAATTTTTCTTGACAGACGAAGGGATGGAGCAGGAGAAGAGCGAGAGCGGACAGTAGTCTGCCAATAGGTCATGTTTCAAGTTTCATTTATCATACATTTTTCATATATCATTTTTCAATGTCTTGAAAGTGAAATATGAAACCTGAAAAATACATGGCATGTGGCATATGAAATATGGGATATCAGAGGCAATTCATCAAGTTTTGATATTGAAAACTGACATAGCGTTGTTGGTTGTTATATTCGCTGTTTCATCGTAAGAAATATTTTTTAGCTCGGCTATTCTGCGCGCCACGTGTTCTACATAAATTGATTCGTTGCGTTTGCCACGATAGGGAACGGGTGCCAGCCATGGCGAATCGGTTTCTAGAACAATTCTTTCAAGCGGCGCACCTGACACCAATTTATTGTACTCTTCGGTAAAAGTGATAGCTCCGTTGAACCCCAGTGAAAAGCCTTTATTCAAAAATTCTTCCATGATTTTCAAATCCCCTTGAAAACAATGGATAATTCCTGGGTTGCTTGTCCCCTCCTTAGAAAGGAGGGGAAAGAGGGGAGGTTTATTCTTCAAAATTTCCAGAATTTCCCAATAAGCATCGTAATTCTTGTCAGGCCGGCAGTGGATAATAAGCGGTTTTTTGTATTCACTGGCTAATTTGATCTGCTCGATAAAAACTTCCGCCTGTTTGGCTTTTAATTTTTTATTCAAGCTGGCGGGGAATTTTCTGATATGAAAATAATCCAAGCCGGTTTCGCCGACTGCGACGACTTTGTCACTGCTCTCTAGAAGTTTGGCATAATAATTTTTATCAAATTCTTCCGCTTTGGTAATAAATTCAACCCTCTCACCATTGACCGTTTCTTCCAGCTTGTCGTCGTAGGTGTGGATCGGGTGCAGTCCTACGGCGGCAAAAACCCCTCCTTGCCCGCCAAAGCCTTGGCGTAGGCGGGCCGGGTATTTTTTGGCAATTTCTACTGCCCGCGCGCTGGTTTTGGCTTCCGCGCCGACATTGACAAACCAAACGTTTTTTGCAAGCGTCCGCTCAATCACTTCCTTCCAATCGTCTTTGTAAGCGTTGAAATTAAAGTGAGTGTGGGTGTCAAAAAGTTTCGGTTTCATAGATGTTTTTTACCCCTCCGGTCGCCTACGGCGACCACCTCCCCTTTGAAAGGGGAGGACAAATTCGTCCCCTCCTTAGAAAGGAGGGGAAACCTGCCTGCCGGCAGGCAGGGAGGGGAGGTTTATTATAATAATAATACTGCCTATTTTCCCCAAACAAAAAGGGCATCCGATTGGATACCCTTGTCTAGCATTTACTTCTTTGTCGAGAGAGCTTACGCCGCCTTTGTCCGTAATCCCATGCTTGCCCGGAGAGCTGTATAGCACAGGGGCAAAAACCCTCTTCGCGTGAACTCCTCCGCAGCTTCTTTCTGCGATTCGGTGTCGAGTGAGTCGGTGAAGACGAAAAACCCACTCAATGCCGTGAGAACTCCGTCGAGAGGCTTGCCATAGGCATTGCCCGATCTCCCCCAAATTGTGGCAGCGTTTTTGATGTCTCCGAAAATCTCTTCGAGTCTTTTGTTATCCATACCGCGTTCCTCCTTGGTGCAAGTAGTGTTAAAAGTCTTAAGACTTAGAACTTTCATTTCTATCACCAATATTTGAAAAGTCAATATATTTAAGCGAAAATACTTTGAAATATTAAAAAAATGAAAATGGCTTACGAAAATCCTCCTGTTTCAGAAAAACGAAGGCTTTATCCGGAAAGAGCCTCGGCAAATATAGATGCTCTGGTTGATAAACTGAAGAAATTAGAAACCGGCGAAGCTGAGAAAATAGAACTTACCGAAGAAGAAAGAAAAGAACTATTGGATTTTGAAAGTAAATTAGGCGAGGCTTTGGAAAAAATATATTTAAAAAAAATTAATACAGTCGCTTTATATCCGGAGTATTTTACTTCAGTAGAAGGAAAAGAAGATTTTATTAAAACAACCAAAGTCGAGAATTTTTTAACCGACGAATTATCAGGGTTAGGCAAATTTTTATTAGAGAGTAGAAACATTTTAAAGGAAAAGGTGAAATATAAAGACTTAGAAGCACTCGGCAAAAGATCTCGCAAGTTTGTAGAAGAAAAAACTGTAGAAGAACTCATGAATAAAATGGATGAAGCGGGAGAAATTGATATCACAGGGATAGAAAATCCAAAAACAGTTTCTTTTACATACAATCCTGAAACAGCATTAGAAAAAATCAAGGGATATAATGTTTTTCGAAGAGAACTAAAAAATATAAGAGATTCACTCAAGGCTGAGCTAGAGAAGGATCCTGGCAGTAACTTATTGAAAGCTAAATCAGGCATTGTTGAGTTATACAGAAGAAGGGTTAATGAATTTATTTTTGACGAGCATTCATTAGCTAATACTAATCAAAAATTAGCAGATTTATTAGGGGAAGAAAGTCTTTTACCTGACGAGAAAGAAATAGCCAATTCCTATGTTGGAGTAAGTTCTTCTCCGGAAACAAGAGAGCGGCGCCGGTCTCGGATCGATAAATTCATGCATGGATCCTCTCAGGAACTTGCGGTAAAAGAAGGTGAGAATGTGGGATATGAAAAGCAAATCGGGGAGGAATTGAAGAACTACGCCGAAGAAATAGAAAATAAATATCTGAGGAATCAATTGGTTGGCAAAACTAAGATTATTGAGAAAGGCTTAGATCCGGAAAAAATTTATTTGGAAAGTGTGCCAGCCGACATAGTAAGGGGATTTGGTGAAGAATTGATTTCCGCTCATGGTTTAAAAAGTGATTACCCCTCCGAAGAATATGACGCTGGTCGAGAGGGGCCTGCGCTGGATAGTAAATGGCAATCGGTAATTGATAAAACAAGGACTTCGGCTAAAGTTGATTCTAAACAAAGAGCGATTCGTTGGCCGGACAAGAAGAGGAGTATTGTGGATACTCTGGGGAACGCGTCCCATGAATACGGACATTTTCTCCAGGCTATTAATAGGCAATTGGTACCATTGCGTCTTTTTCAGGAAATGGGAAGCGACCGTTCACAAATTTTTGCCGAAGGAGGAGCCATGAATCTCCAAGATTTTGCTGTTAGAGAAGCTTTTGGAATAGAACAAATTCCTCATCCCCATTATATACGTGCAATGCTGGAACGTTTAAATGGCGGAGATTACCTCCATTGTGTAGAAGCTTTTTATAAAAGTGGCTTGGGGATTCTTAAATCAAAAAAAGAATCCGGATTGCTTGATTCGGATAAGTTTACTGAGGAGGCTAAAAAACTTCTGAAAATGGCAATCGACAGAGCCAAGAGATTGTTTAGAGGAGGAGGTATGGATTTCTCCTCAAGATCAGGGTTTCTAACAAGCAGCAAAGACTCTGTCTATGTCGAGCAAGATATTCTTCTGAGTAAGTTAAGGGAGAATGGGCTTGAAAAGTATATTTTTTTGGGTAGAGCAAATTTGGAATCATTAATTCTTCTTTCAGAAATTGGTTTACTGGATTCAGATAAAATTCAAGGACCAAAGTATGAAGCTATTTTAGAAATCTGGGAGCGGATAAAAGATCAGTATAAAGCTTAGAGGTAATTAAACTAGCTTAATTATTTTTTTTGCAACATTTATTCCAGTTGCTCTGACAAATCCTTTGAATTGAGGAGACAAGTTAGCTTCTAGGAAATAATATTTTCCTTGAGACAACAACACGTCTATTCCCACAAAATCCGCTCCCAATTTTTTTGAAATTTTAAGCGCGTCTTTTGTTACTTGGCTGGGTAGTTTGTTAAGTCCTTTCTGTACCTTTACTTTTATTGACTTGTCTCTTTTAAATTTTACTTTTCTATTTACGATACCCAAAACCTTTTCTTTTAAGATCAGTATACGGTAATCCGTCTCGGCTTTTTGATATTCTTGCGCAATATATTGTCTGATATCTCTGAAATTCAAAAATTCGTTTAACTCCTTTGAATTTTTCAATAAAATATTTCCTTTGCCCCGCGAACTAATTCTTTTTTTAACAATTATTGGGAAACTAGATATTTTAGAAATTTGTTTGCCGTAGCAAGTTTTTGGAATGCAGATTTTATTTTTCCGAAAAAATTTAGCTTGAAAAAGTTTGTCTTCATAGGAAGGGTAGCTAGTCAGACACTGGCTATCTAAAAGAATATTTCCTTTAAATTTTTTCAAAATCTTTTTTAGAAGCAAACTGAAATTGCCTTCTTGGTAAGGATCTCGAAGAATAATTCTATCTTTTCTTCCGATTTGGATGCTTTGTTTGTCTTTGTAGACTAAAATATTTCTTTTAAAAACTAAATCCGCATAAAAATAAACAAAACAGTCCAAAGACTGTTTTGTTGCTTCTTCTCGAATTAATTCTACTGAGAAATCTTTTGAGGTGGTGAAAATATAAAGCGCCATTGCTTACCCTTTCAAAAATCCGTCGTAGTCGCGCATGACGAGTTGGCTGTCGATTTGTTTCATGGAGTCGAGGGCAACAGATACAGCGATCAAGAGGCTGGTGCCGCCGATACTCACCGATTGAATATGGGTGAATCCCTGGACTACGTAAGGAAGAACTGCGATTGTGGCCAAAAACAATGCCCCGGCCAAAGTGATTCGGTTTAGAATTTTTTGTAGGTATTCAGCAGTGCTGCGACCGGGACGAACTCCTGGCACATAACCGCCTTGTTTTTGCAAGTTTTCACTGACCTTGGTCGGCTCAAAAGTAACCGTAGTATAGAAAAAAGTAAAAGCCACTACCAGTAGAAAATACATGATTCCGTACACCCATTGGTCTTGCAAAAAGGCGGAAACTCTTATAGCGATATCTTTTACCTTTTCACTGCTGGCTACTTCCAGAACGTTGGCGATCATGCGGGGAAACAAAAGTATTGAAAGGGCAAAGATAATCGGGATAACGCCGGCCTGGTTTACTCGCAATGGCAAATAAGAGCTGGAACTTACCATTCCTCTTCCGCTCACTCGGCGGGCATAAGTCACGGGAATATTCCGTTGGCCTTCAGTAATAAACACCACTCCCGCGATGACGAGAAGCGAGACGGCTCCAAAAATCATGTAGGAAAAGATTTGGGACGGATCCCAAGTCGCAATCGCTTGCTTTGTGGCGCCGGGTATACTGGCAATAATTCCCGCAAAGATTATAAGAGAAACTCCGTTTCCGATGCCTTTCTCGGTGATTAATTCTCCAATCCACATTAATAGCATGGTTCCGGCAGTTACGATAATAATAGTACGAGCCAGTTCGAAATTTCCTAAATCCGTGATTACATTTTGGTTTTTAAGCAAGGCGATCATTCCGTAGCTTTGAATAAGCGCGAAAGGAACTGAAAGTATTCGAGTTACTTGTTGAAATTTTCGTCTTCCGATTTCTCCTTCTTCTCGATGCCATTTTTCTACCGCGGGGATAATTACTGTCATAAGTTGCATCACGATTGAAGAAGTGATGTAAGGGCCTACTCCCATCATAACCAAGGAGAAATTATCCATGCCGGCGCCGGAGAAGACATTAATGAGGCCGAACAACTGGTTGCTATCGAAAAACATTTGCAAACGCGAGGTATCGACTCCCGGGACAGGAATGGCCGCTATCGCCCGAAAAATTACCAGCATAGCAAAAACAAACAGGATTTTGTAGCGTAAGTCTTTAAGTTTCCAGATTTTTTTGATTTTTTCCCAAGCTTGCATTTTTTGCGTTTAAAAAAAATACAGTAGAATGTAATTTGTAAACTGTAGTTTGTAAAATTTCAGACTAGATTACGTATTGCGGGTTACGTATTACGTATCAACTGTTACGAATAACAGATTACCTGCAATTTATAATTAAAACAAATAGATGCCAGGAGAAGGAGCTCGCTTTGCTTTTCAGGAACAGAAAGACTTAATTAGTGATGGTTCTCCGCAAAGGTTGGAGATTGCCCGTGAGTTCGAAGATAAAATTGATATTCAAAAAGAATTAGCCAAGGCGGAAGCCAGTCTGGATGAAATCAAAGAAAATGGAGAAACCGAAACGATCAATGTCGTAAAAATGGATTTAGGCGAAAGCAAGCCCGATATTCAACCTATTGGCGTAGAAGTTAAAGCTCCTGATATTTCTCCTGAGATAAGAAATGTCGAACCTGTTGCCGAACAAAAAATTGAAACTGCCGTGGCTCCCGAAATCCAACCAGTAGCAACTGATACGGAGATACCCATAAAGATTTTAACGGGAGAGCGTGACATGTCCAGCACTCCAGAAATACCGGTAAAAACAGATACCTCAGAAACTCAAGTTGAACAAAAGATCGAAATTATTCCTACTGGCGAGCCTAATCGGACTGTTGAGCCGGTGACAAATGAAATTCCTATTCAGACCGCTAAAGAAAGTCCCGTTGCTGAATCCGAAGCAACGCCAGCGGTACCTATTGTTGAAGCTCCGATAAATAATGCAGACGCACCCGAAGCAGGAGTGGATGATGCTACTCAAGAAAAGCCCGTTATTGAATCAGAAAGCGAAAAAATAAATGAAATTTATGAGGAAGTAGGAAAAAAGATTTTTGATTGTTGGAGCCAATATAAAACTATTCCAGAAAGAAACCAGCAAGTCGATATGGTCTTAAAATTAGCAGGAGAAATTTCATTTATTAACGAGGACACGGAAAATAAAGTTTCGGAAGGAAAAAACTTCGATATTTATAGCCCAATAGTGGAAACACTTAAAAAAATCAAAAACCGATCGGAACTGGTTTTGGCAAATAAAAGCCTTGAAAAACCAATAGAATTAAAAAGCATTGAAGAGGGCAGTGATGAGCGGGAAAGTATTCTACTGGGGAATTTAAAAGAATTAGCAGAAGAAGATACTGTCAAGGCGGATAATTTTTTATATGATTTAGGAGAGATTCTTTTATATAGAAAAAACGAGGATGAAAGAAGCGAACAAACGGCTCCAGTTGCTCAACTTAAAAAAGAAATGGGAAGAGACGAGTTAGGAAAAGCATTGATTGAACTTACTAAAGAAGAAATTCAAGAACATGGCAGGGTTCCCGATCTAGAAATTTTAGAACCCGTGTTTAAAAATAAATTCGGGGAGCATTTAAAAAGTCTTGGATTGTTTGATTTGGGAATCATGATTCGGCGAAATGAAGTTATCATGGATGCAGCTCAAGGCAAGGGTGTTGATAGCATCGTACATCTTACTGAAGCGTTAAACTCTCATCTTCAGGCCAAAAGAGAAGAGAAGGAAAAAAAGACCCAAACTTTTTTGGCGCAAAGGCTAACCAAAATGGCAGCGTAAATAATTTTTAATTCGAAATTTAAAATTTGAAATCAATTTTCAATTATTAAATTTTCAAGCTCAGCATTACCTGGAATTTTTTTAAGCTTCGTTTAAAGATTAAAAATTATAAATTCAATAAAAATTTCAAATTGAAAATTAAAAATTGCTTAGGCATAATAACTAAAACATTCAGTTTGAATTAATATTCCAGTACTTCCAGCCCTGGCAAAGTATCATTGGCGATATATTCAAGCATGGCTCCTCCGCCGGTTGAGACGAAACCGACTTCGTTCTGCAAGTTTAATTCTTCCAATACTTCAACGGTGTCGCCCCCGCCAATCAAGCGCAGGGCGTTTTTATTTTCCGCGATTGCTTTGGCAACTATTGCGCTTCCTTTTCGATATTCCGGTTCTTCGAATTTACCCATTGGGCCGTTCCAAAGAATTTTCTTTGCTTGGCTGATTATCTCCGCGAAACGCAAGGCGCTTGGTTCGTCGATATCGAATTTTTCTTCCCCGAGATAACCGGTAGGCAGTTCTATTTTCTTCATCCAATCGCCATTGTTCTTGTCATCCTGAACTTGCCCGCCTGCCGGCGAGGCAGGTTTCAGGATCTCGTCTTCCTTTATCTCATATTCAGCGGCGATCTTTCCGCCTAAAATAATTTTGTCGTAGTTCTTGCTTAAAGCTTGCAACAGCGGTATTTTTGTTTCGATTTTCGCGCCCCCGACAATCGCTACGCTGGGGTTTTGCGGTTCATTCATTAGTCGATAAATTTCTTTGGTTTCTTCTGCTAAACGAAATCCCGCATAAGACGGGAGTATTTTTGCAACTCCTACTACGGAAGTATGGGCGCGGTGGGAGGCGCTGAAGGCCTCGTTAAGAAAAATATCCTGCCCCGCCGCAAGCGCCTTGGCAAATTCAGGGTCGTTAGCTTTTTCTCCTGGCCAAAAACGAACATTTTCCCATAACACCACTATTGACCCGTCCAAATTGTCATTCAGCCGGGCAGGCTGTCGGCTTAAAACCAGATTCGAGTATTTATTGAAATCAGCATCAAAAGGAGGACACTCTACTTTTTCGCCCCAAAGTTTTTCTAATTCATCTTTTATCGGCGCAAGGCTCAAGGCTGGATCGTGTTCTCCTTTCGGTCTTTTAAAGTGAGTTACCAGGGTGATTTTTTTTACTCCTTTTTCTTTTAGGAACGTAAGAGTCTTCAGTGATTCTTTTATCCGGTAATTGTTAGTTACTAAGCCCTTCTCTACCGGGCAATTGAAATCGACCCGTACTAGAATATGTTTGTCTTGCAGGTCGAGGCTTTCTAACGCCAACGGGGCTTGTGAAGAACGGTAGGATTGGAAATTAGACATAACATAATTTTTAATTTTTAATTTGAAATTTTTATTCAATTTGAAATTTATAATTTTTAATACTTCAAAAACCCAAATTCGTTTAAAAATTTAATCATTTAAAATTGATTTCAAATTGAAAATTTCAAATTAAAAATTAACTTAGCTTCCCGTTATCAGCCTGTCAATCTGTCGTAAGACAACTATGGCCGCGACGGCAATAGTAATGCCGATTAAACTGTAGCGGATAGTTTTCTTGCCCATTTCAACCTTACTTTCATCGCCTCCCGCGGCAAAATACCAAATACCCCCAATCAGCATACTGATCAGGAACAAGGTCCCCACGATTGCCAAGAGGAAGTTGATAAGACGCACAAGAATTTGAGAAGCCGAGAGATCTTCAAAACTGTATTGACTGCCTGTTACAATGAAGTAGATTTCGTTTATGAGCATCCCCGCGCCCAGTATAATAACTAAGCCTGCGATGGCTCCAATGATACCCTTTTTTCCCATTTCAATCATGCCATCGTTGCCGGTGGCGCCGCCAATAATATACAAAATTCCTGCTATCGCAATAAAAATAACGGCAATTCCGCCGACAATCATGAGAAGGTATGTTCTTATTTGGCTGGATAATTCTTCTACGGTGTTGTATTCCAGGGGATTGGAAACTTCGATGGTTTCTGCCATTGCCGAAGGAATTAATGCTAACGGTCGAACACTTACGATTGGCGTTTCATATCCCGCAAGGACGCTCGATAAAAAAATAACGGAGATTGTGATTATTTTTGTTTTCCAAGACATGATTTGTTTTTATTTTTAAAAATTTAACAATTCTATTCAAGATACAATATTTTTTCGAATTTAAGAATTTTATTTTATTCTGGATTCTTAGCGAGGTGTTCTAAACTCTCGCTTATTTTGTTTTTTGTCGAGGTATCCGCGAATACATTTTCTTGAGAGGAGGTAAAATCGTTTTTTGTTTTATGAATGCTGATCTTGGCGCTATCTATTTTGTCATTGGAAAATTCTTGATACGCTTCAGCCAATCCGTTGATTAATTGACTTCGGGTACTCCATTGAGTAATTTTTTTCTCTTCATATAATCGATTTATCAAGACCATCAAGCTTTTCAAAGGAGTAACTGTGGAAAAAGTTATCTCATTTTCTCCAATGTTAATTTCGTAACCAACCTGCATTCCTTTCGTGACGGGATTGTCAATCTCTTGTTTAGCATAGCTGTCATTGTTGGAAAAATTCCAAAACGCTGCCCGAAAGTCACCTTTTTCCAAGCCAGTAAAAGTTATTTTAATATGTTTTTCCTCTTCTGATTCAAAATCGGCGGGAAAATCCGAAAAAACCAGTTTTTGTCCGTCTATTTTTTCTTCGTGGTATTGACTGTCTTCAATTTCTTGTTTGCTGACGCTTACGATTTTTCCATGTCCATTTTCAATGTTGATTTCGACTGGTCCTTTAGCAGTAAGCAGGAACTGACTCATGAGTTTGAATAAAAGGGGAAATTTAGCTTTTACTTTCAGTTGTTCAAGAATTGGTTTTGTACCCGACTCAAGGAGTTTGGAATGACTGCTGTCAATTACAAAAATATTTTTAGTAAGCGCATTCTTAGCCCTGGCACTCTCAAGTATAACGGTTCCATCTCCGTTTTCCGTATCTTTGGGCGGTTCGATAGGATTGGGGATACCGTCGATCCATTTACCATCCCCGCCTTCGTAGGGAGATACTTGTATTTTCTCTAAAGTTTTCTCTCCTTTGCCAACAACAAGATTGGTAGCCACTTTCCGTTTTAATTTATCCATGTTTTCCGGTTCGGCAAGATTTTCAAGAAATACGTTGTGTTCTTTTTGGTTTTTATACTGGATAGGATTCCCATCGAAACTACTCTCCAAATAATCGTAAGTCGGCATCATCTCTCCGACTGAAGGAAAATTCTTTCGGACAAATTGGACCTTGTTCCAATCCCAATTTAAGGCTTCTAAATACCAAAGATACAAATAGATGGGCTTTTTATTGTCGAGCAGTTGTCCCCCCTCCCAAATCGGATAGGCTTCGCTTGACCCGAGGTGGGGGGTGCCGGCAGTTACCAGCTGGTCAATGTCGTCACGGAAACTGTCTCCTTCAATATAACTGCGGGCGACTAGGCCGCCCATGCTATGGGCAACGATATGCACTTGTGAGTGTCCGCTTTTTTCTTTTGCTTTGTCGATTGTTTCTTCCAAATATTTTTTCGCGCTATTTTCACAGGCCATGCGCCAATCGTAAAATCCCCAAAAGAAATCCTTGTCGTGATAATAGTTGCTTAAGATCAGAGCTTTTGCAAAGTAGCGATAGGCAGAAGTTCCCAGGGTCGTCAGCCACCAATCGTTTTTGGCTTTATCGCTCAATAATTTAAAACTGAAACTTCCGCCAAAACCCGGCAGAATTACTATTGGTATCGGACCTTTCTTCTGCCAGGGATCGAAGTCGAGCGACCCTTTAATGATTGACCTGGGGCTGTTGGGGATAGTAGTGACAGTCGGCCCGTCTTCCGACCCCCACCAGTTGTTTTCGGCTTTTAAAGTTTTACTGGTTGATTTATTCTCAAGTGCTACGTTCTCATTCTCATATATCTCACAATCTTCAACCTTTACATCGGTGCCCCATACCCGAACAGCCGAAATATAATTACGGCGGATTATTCCCCTAGAAAGAGACGCTTTTCCTCTGATGGTCAGCGCGGGAAGAGAAGCGGTATCTTCGTTTCCTCCGCCTTTTTCCAAAATGAAGTGATCCATATCGATTTCACTGGTCCCGGTCGAGTCGATATAATAAGTTAAACTGAAAGCTGGTTTTTCGTTGTATTCCGCGGTAAATCTTATTTTTTCGTCTTTTTTACCAAGAGCTTTTAGTTTTCCGACTACGTATATCAAAGCCCCGTTCTTACTGGAAATAATCGTTCCGGGCTTGATCGTTAATGTAGCATCTTGCGCGATAGTGACTCTTGCTCCGTCAATGATCACTGTTCCGTCCCAGGTTGTGTTCTGTGGAATGGTAGTGTTAGCGGTGAATGTTTCAGTTTGGGCGCTCGCTACTTTTACCAACATAACGCTCACGACAGCTGATAGGAACACGATGATTGTTTTCTTCATTCTTCTTCCTTAATTATTAATTATTTGCATTTCACATAGATTTTTCCGGCTTTTTCTCCCTCTTCTGGAGAATTAAAAAACACTTTATTCTCTTCCTTAATCAATTTCGCATATCGGCAATCAGCCGGGTAAAATTTATTGCTGTTACGGCTTCCGACAAAAGCTTTTTTTTGAGTATCAACCTCTCCCCCTTTTTCCTCCGTTGGTTCGGTTGTTGCAGCGACTGAATCAACGGCATCATTACCGTTGTTCAGAGCCCTTAATATTTCTGTAATTTCCTCTTCGGATAGGCTTTCTACGCCTGAATTATCGAAAGCTAATTTTAAACATTCTTCACGGTTAATATAACGTTCATACGCAATGCCAGAAGTAACTCCGGTGGTCAGAAAAAATACAAATAAAATTAGAAAAATAATTTTATTCATTTACAAAATAAAAAATCTTGACGCCAGTATACGCCAAGACTCATTAAAAAGTGATTAAAAAATAATTAACCGAACCTCAAAATTATTCGCCTATTGGCAGATTTGATGGGGCGGGAGCGCGTTTGCTGTCCATAGTAGGTAGCGAAGGCACCTTAGTCATAGGAGTTGGGAAATGAAACAAAGTGGCAAGTTCCTCGACGTTAAGGGTGTTAATCGTCCCTTGCATATCCCGATCCTGCATTAGTCTTAAAAGTCTTCTTCTTCTTAAATGGCCTCTTTTCGCGCTGAGCAAGAAATAAGTGGAAGTGGTATAATATTTGTCAGTGCCAAAAGTGTTGCCATTGCCGGATTCAAGCTGTTTCATGGTACCTGAAATTGTTGCCGGCATAGATCCGTTGAATACTTCTTTGCGTGCAATGTAGGCGAAAAGAACTTGGACGCCGAAAGCCGGTTTATCCAGTTTGTAATGAATATTTTTGACCAGTTCTTGCTGGTGGTGGGGAAGCATTTTTGCAAAATTTCCCTCCTCGGTAACGTCAATTGTGGTGCTTATATTATATTTTTCTAATACCTTGTCTATTTCTGCTTCTCCTTTTTTCCTCCAGTCGAAATCAGGTTGTCCGACTTGAATTTGATATATTAAATTTTCTCCTGGTCCCAAAGTTCCCATCGCTTCAAAAATCGTCGCCAAAGGATCGGCCAATTCGCCGGTAATTTTATCTTCGAACGAGGGGTATGTTGCAATAGGGATAGCGTCCGGCTTATCTAAAATCATTTTAGCTCCCCACATATTCCAGTTCTCATCCGGCACAGTAGATGGTATTTTTTTGAAGTAATCTTCTACGCCAACCTCGATTTCTATGTCAGGAAAATTGGCATAAAAAAACTTTTCCACCAGCCGGATTGAGCGCTCCGGCGTCAGTATATAAATCCCCACATCGCCTTCCTGACTCACAATTTCTAAAGAGAAAAAATCTTGTATCCGGCCTTTCATCAATTGCTGATAGAAAGTTATCGTTCTGTACGAAGCTAGAAGTCCGACTAAAGCGTTCTCCATAGTTTTTGGATTGACAATCATGTCCTTAGGGATTTTAACCCGGAGTAGAGTCAGCTTTATTTCCTCGCCGAAATAGAGAGTGTTTATTGTGTATTTTTGCCAAACTTCTTTGAAGATCGCATAAAGCCCGAACGGCAGAATAAGCCACCAGGCATACTTAAAGATAATCCCGATCATTGAAAAAACTTGAAGCAAAGGATCGTATGGAGACATATCCAAAAAATAGACAAAAATATTTAATTTTATAGTAATTTATACTATGAATTTATAATTTAGAGTAATGAAATTCGATATCATAACAATTTTTCCGAAAATCCTTGATTCTTATTTCGCGGAAGCCCAAGTGAAAAGGGCGGTCGCTAAAAAATTGGTGGAAATAAAAGTGCATGATTTGCGGGATTATACGGAAGACAAACACCGGACGACTGATGACATTCCTTATGGCGGAGGAGCGGGAATGGTTGTAAAGGTAGAACCCATTTGTAAAAGCGTAGAAGCCATTTTGAAAAAAAGTACTTTTAAACGTAAAGATATTCGAATTATTTTGCTCAGCGCCAAAGGAAAGTTTTATAATCAAAAAAGAGCGCGTGAGTTAAGCAAAAGGTACGAACAGATCGTATTGATTTGCGGCCGTTACGAAGGGGTGGACGAGAGAGTGGTGAAACATATTGCCGATGAAGAAGCTTCTGTCGGGCCATACATTTTAAGCGGTGGAGAATTAGGTGCGGCGATTGTCACAGATTCAATCACAAGGCTTATCCCCGGAGTGGTAGGCAATGAAACTTCGCTAGTGGAGGAATCTTACGAAACCGACACGGTTGAATATCCGCAATACACTAGACCGGAAGAATTTCGGGGATGGAAAGTACCGAAAGTGCTGCTGAGCGGAGACCATAAGAAGATAAAGAAATGGAGGGCAGAGAAACAAAAGGAAGTAAGAATTTGAAATTTGAAATTTTCAATTTGCATTGAATTTTCAATTTGAAATTTTCAAATTAATTCATTTTAAATTCATTTTAAATTTCAAACTTCAAATTGAAAATTTTTATATGTCTAAGAAAAGGTTAAATTATGTTCTTACGTTTTTGCCCATAGCAGTAATCCGTCTCTATCAGCGTATTCTCTCTCCTGAACAAAGCTTTTGGGGAAAAAAAATGGGTTGGAAAATTTGTCGTTTCCATCCCACTTGTTCCGAGTATTCCGTGCAAGCTCTGGAAAAATACGGGCTGTTCAAGGGCGGATACCTGTCATCCCGCCGTATTTTACGGTGCCATCCTTGGAATCCGGGAGGATACGATCCGATACCCTAGTAAATATCCAATTACCAATTTCTAATTTCTAATGAAATATTAGAATGAAATGCTTAATTTATAACTTTCATTAGAAATCGGGTATTAGGTATTGGATATTCTAAAGCTCTGAGTTTCAGTTAATATTTTTTTAAGAATAAATTAAGATTTGAGTTGCGTTTCGTAAAGAAGCGATTTATAAATAATTCACGAAACTAACTTCATAACTAAATCTCACAATGAAAAAAAACGAAGCTGAATCAGCTAAATCTGCCAACAAAACCAGCGCGAGACAGCTAGAAGTAGATAAAACTATACAAGAAATTAAAAAACAGTACGGCGAAGGATCAATAATGAAATTAGGGGAAGCCCGCCGAGTTGACGTCGATTCAATTCCTACCGGTTCGATATCTCTCGATATTGCGCTGGGTACTGGAGGAGTGCCGAGTGGTAGAATAATCGAGGTGTACGGACCGGAATCCAGCGGTAAGACAACTGTGGCGCTTCATATTGTGGCCAACACTCAAAAGAAAGGCGGAGTAGCAGTCTTTATTGACGCAGAACACGCTTTAGATCCAGAGTATGCGAGAAGAATCGGTGTTGATATCGACAATCTTTTAATATCCCAGCCGGATACCGGCGAACAGGCTTTAGGAATCGTTGAAGCGCTGGTCAGTTCCGAAGGAGTCGACCTTATTGTGGTTGATTCGGTGGCCGCTCTTACTCCTCAAGCGGAGATCGAAGGAAACATTGGGGATTTTCAAATAGGGTTGCAGGCAAGATTGATGTCCCAGGCGCTAAGGAAGCTTACCGCGATGACTTCCAAATCGAATACCACTATTATTTTTATCAACCAGATCCGGATGAAAATCGGGGTGTACATGGGTAATCCCGAAACCACTCCTGGCGGAAAAGCTTTGAAATTTTATTCCTCTGTTCGGATTGAAGTTCGTCGCGCCGCTCAAATCAAAAAGGGCGAAGAAGTAGTGGGAAACCGAGTTAAGGCCAAAATAGTAAAAAATAAAGTAGCTCCGCCCTTCCGCACTGCGGAGTTTGATATTATGTATAATGAAGGAATTTCCCGAAGAGGCGACATTCTTAATGTGGCTTCCAAGATGGGAATTGTAAAACTTCAAGGATCCTGGTACTCATTTGGAGACAAAAAATTGGGTCAGGGAGGCGAAGCCAGTAAGAAATACTTGAAAGAAAATCCGGCAGTCGAGAAAGAAATTGTGGAAAAAGTGTATGAAATAGTGAAACAAAAAGAAGTCGATAGCCATGCCGAAGGAAGCAACGAGCTATAGAAGCAAGCATTGTAATTTGTTGTCGCCCTAATTCTCTTTATTGCTCGTCTTTCTGAATTTCCAAAAATATTTTACTGCACTGGTAATGTGGATAACAGTAAATTTGTTGAATAAAGCTTCCCAGAAATGGCGGGTAGTGCTTTGCTTGCCATGGTAATGAAAAAGGGCGGCTTGGGGAAAATAAACAATGTCAAAACCGTTCTCTCGAAACCTGCGGCACCAGTCCACATCTTCGAAATACATAAAATATCTTTCATCCATCGGGCCTACTTTATCCAAATTGTCTCGGCGGAGCATGTGGGCTGATCCCATGAGCCAGCCGTTAATTGAAACCGGCTCTTTTTCGGATTCTAGGTTGATCACAAATTCTTGAAGTTTTTTCTTTCCCCAAGGGGTTTTACCCAAGATCGTACGGCGGTAAAGAATTAAAAGCGGGGTGTAAAAGTGGAAAGCGGAAGCTTGAGGCGATCCATCGAAATTGAGTAGTTTCGGTCCAAGAATACCGACTCGGGGGTTCTGTCTAAGATAGGACAGCATTTTGAACAGCGAACCTCGGGTTAGAATGATATCGGAGTTGAGAATGAGTAGATAATCACCCCGGCTTTCTTTAATCCCTTTGTTTACCAGCTTGGGGAATCCAATGTTTTTGGCGAAAGGGCAGTACAATACTGATTGATGATTCGGCTGTTTATCAGACTCGAAAGTAAGAATATATTTTTTTGCTACATCTCTCGTTTTTTCCGTGGCTTCGCTGTCTACCACAATGACTTCGCTTCTCAGTTCCTCTTTCTTACGGAGCCTGTTTATTTCCTCGATTATTGACTTTAAACAAAGATCAAGCACCGCGGCGTTCTGATAGCTGGTTACGATAATGGAGAGGTCGATTTTTTTCATAAGGTTAGCCAATTAAAACAGTGAAAACTATAGGACTTAGCACCCAAATAAATCGGGCGATTTCATTTACGAATAAAAAATGGGCTATGCCGGAAAGTTCTTTTTTGATATCCGGAGGCAACATTACCGCGATTGTGCTTAAAAGCAGACCCGAAGCTAATAAGGAAAGAACAAGAGTAACGATAAGGGTGCTTTTACCGCTGTCGAGGTATCCAAGAGAAGAGTGAGAAAGGAAAAAAGATATTAGCAAAAATACGACGATAAAGATGCCTACTTTCATTAAAGGATAATTTTCGACTTTAAATCCGCTGATTTCAAGATTTAAAAAGGGTAAGAAATTGTTCACGGCAATGGCCATGTACAGGCTGATGATGTTTCTGAGCGTCCCCCCTTTCCCTTGTTTGAATGTACTGGCCAGGGCAAGAATGACAAATATAGCGATAAGCAATGTTCCGTAAGAGGGCCGTAATCCGGAAACGGCCGGGAGAAGGCGAAGAAAATCCATAGTTTTCTATTTTTTATATATTTTTATAAGTTTGTCTAAGTTCTTGTATAAATCCTTTATTGTTCCGCTGTTATTGATTGTATAATCAGCTTTCTTTTCAATGGAAGGTATTTCTTTCTCGTTGCCGATTCTTCTTTCCCACTTTAAGAATTCTTCAAGGGAAATATTTGTTTTATCCTTTTTCACGCTGGATTTTTTTTGGCGCGCTTTGATTCTCTCAAAGCGGATTTTATCATCGCAAAATATATCAACTAAAATGAAGTTTTTGCCAAACTTTTCCCGCAATATTTCTACTTCTCTCATTATACGAATTCCGTTGAGTATATAAATAGAAAATCCATCTTCTTCTATTTCTGTGGTGACTGCTTTGGCCAGTATCCCTTTGCCGAAGCGTTTTCTAATCGTCCTGATAAACCAGGATACGGAAACTCTATCCAGGCGGATATGGAAAAGGCCGAGCGCTTCGCTAATAAAACCTGACATAACAATCTCTTTTCCTCCATATTTTTTTACCAAGTATTTAGAACAAGCGTCTTTTCCGCAACCGCCCTTACTGACAAAACCAATAATGATGGGACTTTTTTTATTACCTGCCATTCTTGTTTGAATTTTTATTTGAATTACTGTTTCCGTTGTTATTTTTATTACTATTCACATTAGCATTATTATTTTGATTACCACTAGAATCCGAAGCATTTTCCTGGGTCCCGCTTTTCTTCGTGTCGTGATAAATAATCATCTGGTCAATGGAAGTGCCGCTGCCATAAAGTACGGAAATGTTTTCCCGGGTGGAATCTAGGTAGATATTCGATCCCCAGTAAGGATCATGCACCACATATTTTCCGTGATTATCTTTGTGGTGAACAACCACATAGTGTCCGGCGCCACGTCCGTTGGCTCTCACAAAAATAATGACCGGGTTACGGTTAGCAATTTCTCGATCGACCGTTTTCCAATCAATATTTCCGTGCGAATAGCCTCCTTCTCGCTGAACGTTTTGCCATCGGTCCGGCCATACGATAAGGTCATTGGAAAAGATTGGCTGGCGGGCTAGAATGCCCGGAGTAATGTCGACTTTATGGTAGCGCAATACCATCGAAACACAGGTTACGGCGCATCCGTATTTGCTCATTGGAGTATTGGAGTGGCCGATGTTGTTGCCACCCCAACGAGGATCTCTTTGAGCAAAGTACCAATCCGTTCCGGCCAAACCCGAGGTTGGTTTCGGCTGGTTTGACTGGACCACGCCCAACTCGCTTGACTTGCTGAAAGAAAGTTCGTCGATATCACCTAATAGAGTCTTCTTTTCTTCCTCGACTCGTTTGAGTAATTCCTGATAACGGTCTTCCTCTCCCTGAGTATCGTTTAGTAATTTTTCCTTAGACTCCTGCTCTCCCTGAAGGTAAAAAGTCCTATCGTTTTTTTTCTGGATTTCCGATAACAGATCATTATGTTTATCTTTTCCTTCCTGCTGTTTTTTTTCTAAGTCTTCCCGGAGGGCGTTTATCTCTTCAAGTTTGTTAAAAACTCTCTCGTTCGCTTGTTCGGTATAGGCAATTTCTTGAATAAAAGAAGATATTCCTGAGTAGGAAAGCATTATTTCAATAATGTCCTTTTCGTCTTTGCGGTGCAAGTCGTTAATCAAGACTTCCAGAGCGGCTTGTTTCCGTTTTAATAAATTATTTTGCTCTTCTATTTTTAATCCCAGTTGTTGTATTTCCAGGTCGATAATTTCAATATCTTTTTCGGATTGTTTAATCTGCTCTTTGGTTCTATCGATTTGATTGTCAATAACTTCAATCTGGCCGTTTAAAGTTTTCTGTTGAGATTGTTTTACGTCGATCATCTTATTGTAGGTTTCGATTTTGGATTCGATTTCGGACAAGTCTTCCTGCTTTTTTTGAAGCACTTCATCGATGTTGTTATAACGTTCTTGGTTTTGACTGTCTTGGCTACTCGTTCCGTTGGTATTAGTATTGACGTTGCCGTTGTTGTTCGTGTTGCTGTTACTGTTGGTATTAGTGTTGGCGTTTGAATTATCGCGGGCGTTGACTGTACAATAACTAGCAAAAAACAGAAACAAATAGGCAACAGTAAAGACGGCCAAGCGTCTTTTTGGGAAAATGTTTATTTTGTTTTTAACTAAATAGTTTTTATCTTTCATGGAGCAGGTTATTTTCTGATGCAAATCATAGATACTTGTTAAAGAGTGTAGGCAAAAAAAAACAAAGAATCAAGAAAACATATAGAATTATGAATTAAGAATTACGAATTATGAATAAACACAGCTTTTTTGTTTGAATGCTGTCTTGATTCACGCCTCATTATTCATAATTCACTATTCTGAATAAATTGTGATATAATTTTTTTAATTATTAATACGAGAAATTTCAATGCTAAGAATCGGTATTAACGCCTTATTCCTCCGCAAATTCGAAACGGGGATTGGCCGGGTAACTAAAAGTTTAATAGAAGAACTTATTAAATTTGATAAGGAAAACACTTATATATTATATACCGACCAAAGAGTAGGATTTCATTTGCCCGCAAACTTCCGGGTGAAAATTTTAGCCTCGTCCTTTTATCGCAGGGAGGATTTGGTCAAACAGACTTTTTGGGAAAGGATTACGATCGCTCGGGAAGCGGAAAAAGACCAGCTCGACGTGTTTTTTTCTCCCTATAATTCAGCTACTCGTTTCAAAACAGTACCAAACGTAGTTCTTCTTCATGATGTGATTTGGAAGGTTTTGGCCTCGACTTATCTTTATAACTTTCGCCGAAGAATTTACGCCCAACAGACTTTTGAAGCTGTAAAGGCGGCAAAAAAAGTGGTAACCGTGTCGGAGTTTTCCCGCAAAGAAATTCATAAATATCTGGATATAGGGCTGGATAAAATAAAAGTTATTGGAAACGGCGTGTCAGAGGTTTTTCACCCAATAGAAAAAAATGACAAAAATTTAAACCGAGTCATTAAAAAGTATGGAGTCAATTCTCCGTATCTTTTTTACATTGGCGGGTTCGAAACCAGAAAGAATGTCAGTCTCCTTCTAGGGGCTTTTTCTAAACTTGTTAAACATTACGAGAATAACTTACGGAATAGGATTCTGGTTATTGGCGGAGAGACTCCGACCGTCTCAAATCCTTTATTAGAGGACGTTAAGGGCATAGCTACCAGCTTGGGGATTATCGATAAAGTGAAATTTGTCGGCAAACTCTCCGACGAAGAACTGGCTTATTTCTACAATGGTGCTGATTTTTTCATATTCCCTTCGTTGTATGAGGGTTTCGGGCTCTCAGTGTTAGAGGCAATGGCTTGCGGAGTTCCAGTGATTGCCTCTCAAATTGGTCCGATTATGGAAGTTGCTCAGGATACGGTGCGTTATTTTCATCCTGACAGGGAAGACGAACTTGTCCAATCAATGAATCGTTTTTTAACCGACCAAGTGCTCAAAGAAGAGCTTAGGGTTAGAGCGCTGAACCGTGCCCGGCAATTCAGTTGGGAAAAATCCGCAAAAATACTCTTGGAAGAGTTGAAAAAAAATGCTAAGAATGCTTTATAATTTAGTATTATTTGCTTCGCTTGTCCTAAGGCTTCTTTTTTCTGGCGAAGACGACGAAAAAAGAAGCCTTAGGGCTCGCTCATAATCACAAAAAATATATTTGGATGCAAATTACAATAAAAAGAATAGTACTATCATTGATCATTTTGTTGATTATGGTTGGCGTGTTGCCAACTGCGAAGGCTGCTACTTATCAACCTCTTGACGACTCTATTTTGGCTCGCAGATATGAACGTTTCTTGAAGTACGAAAAATATCAACTCTATAAAGAGTATAAAAAAGTTAAGAATTTCAAGAATTACAAAAAATATTCCGATCTTTATCGCTTGTATAAGAGCAATCAAAAAAAATATTCCAGCTATGCGAAATACAAATCATATTACGATGGTTATCAGAAATACAATAAGAAAAAGAGGTACGCTAAATATAGCAAATACGCTTTTTTTAATACCGAGCAGAACAAAAAATACGGTAGCGCTATGTACGAAGCGGCACATAAAAGAGTGCTGACAAAAGCTTCTGCTGCTGGACAGAGTCAACCCTCAAGTACCGCGACTGCTACAAGCTATGTAGGCAGTCCTAAGATAAAGGTCGGTCTAACGTCGTATAAAAAAAGCGATTTAGGCGATAAAGCCATAACAGTTAAGGTAAACGGCGCGAGCCAGGTGCGGGAAGAAGGAGGAAGCGTCCTAGGGAAAATTCCCGACAACACTGAGATAAGAATATTTTTTGATTTTTCTGAGAAACAATATCGGGTAGTTTCGGTCAATTTGGATGTAAAAACCAGTAAAGCAATTATTATAGATCCCGACAATAAGGAACAGGGAATTTGCTATGTGACCAATGTTGGAAGCTATCGGGGAAGCATTGAGGTTCGTTTTGCAAGCTTTACGAAAAATTTGTGGGTTATAAATGAACTGCCTATAGAGTATTATGTTTGGGGAATGGGGGAGGCCACTAATAGCTCGCCGGTAGAATACTTAAAGGCCTTATGTGTGGCTTATAGGACTTACGGATATTGGAAAGTAAAAAACGGTACTTCTTACGAAAAAGAAGGCTTTCATGTGACTGATACTGGTTCCAGTCAAGTTTATGGAGGATATGGCAGGGAAGACAACCAGCCCAACATTGTTTCGGCTGCCAAAGCTACTTCTGGCACGATAGTAAAATACGGCGATCGGATCGCTATCACGCCATATTGTTCTGGTACAGATGGCAATACTCGTGATTGGAAGGATGTTTGGGGAAGCAGTAACTATCCTTGGTGCAAGTCGGTGCCCGATCCGTTTGGCATCAAAGGGAACGCTAAAACCCTTGCCGGCAATCATATGGTGGGGATGAGCGCTACTGGAGCTTACAACTATGCCAAAGATCATGGCTGGAGCTATGACAAGATTCTAACTTACTATTATCAGGGGGTAACTTTGACCCCGAGCTGGTAACTGAAATATTGTTGTGTCCCAGGCAGGACTCGAACCTGCGACCTACGGCTTAGAAGGCCGTCGCTCTATCCAGTTGAGCTACTGGGACATTTAAGACCACATAAAATAATATGCTATATATTTTCTAATAAATAAAGTTTTTATCGTTAAATAAAGAAAAAACAGGATAAGGAGGGAAACTGATGTTAAGAAAATTAGAAAAATTTCTTTGGAGGATAACTGGTGGCGAAAGAATACCCAAAGAAAAATACGGTTGGGCAGGATTGTTTGGTCGAGTTAAAAAGCTATTATTCATAGCGATCGGATTTATTATTGCCTGGGGTGTGATTTTTTCTATCTGGCTGTTTGATAGAGAATGGACTTTTTGGATAAAATCCCGAAAACTGTTGACAAAATTTCGGTTTTGTGGTTTAATCGCAAGTTGCCCAAAGTTCATAAGGAGGTAAACATGATGCGGACAACAAGAATAAAGCCGCCGAAGATTATTCCGCCTTAGTGATCGGAAATTGCAATCACAAAAAAGCGAAACGCATCTACGGCCAAAAGCTCGGGAACTCAATTTAGTGGGTACCCGGGCTTTTTCTTTTTCTTATTCGAAAAAATATCGTATTTTTGATATATTAGATATCTCCAAAACACAAAAACAAAACTAAAGATGGAAACAAACGCTGAGCCAAGCCAGCCTCGAACAGAGTCGGGAGTCCAAAGTATTAAAAAGCAGTTTTTAATCCCTGCTTTTGTTTTTATACTACTCGGAGCTGGCTATATCGGCTATGCTGGGATTATACCATACTTTGGTTTTCCCAATATTACTCTTGATAAAAAATTATTAGCGCTTGAAGATCCTCTCGTGGTTCACTTTGATCGTTCCGTGGTAAAGCATAAAATTGAATCTTCTTTTTCTGTCAAACCGAGCGTGGTGGGGAAAATCAGTTGGCAAGACAACAACCTTTTGTTTCAGCCGATTAGCCCCTGGGAACCAGGCAAAGATTATCAAGTAAGCCTGAATGGTTTAAACCGGATTGCGGTGAACTATTCATTTGAAGATTATTTTTCAATTGATTCTCTTCCTCGAGTCAGCAAGTACAGTCCGGCCGAGGGAACTATGGTAACACCGGATTCACCCATTGAATTCAACTTGGACAAAAGCAGTCAAAATTGCCATCTCGACTTTAAAATCGCTCCGGCTTTTAATTACACGTTAGCTATTGACCAGGAAAGAAAGAAATTTCAAATTGTTCCCCAGCAAGCGTTGGCGCAAGATACCAGTTATCAAATTATTGCGTACGAGAGCTATCAATCGAAAGATAATAAGGAATGGTATCAGCAAGAAATAGCAAACTTTCAATTCAAGACTATCTCTCCGCCAGAAGTCCAAAAGATAATTCCTGCTGACAAGCAAGCTGATATAAACGAATTTGAGCCTGTTAAAGCTTATTTCAGCAAGCCGATGAAAACGGATGATTGGCAAAATTTTATTGAAATAACTCCGAGTGTCCAAGGCAAAACGCAGTGGGAGGACGAAGGAAAAACATTTATTTTTAAACCTTACCGCTGGGCTCAGAATACCGAATACGCGGTAAAGATTAAGGGAGGTTGGAAAGCCAACGACAATAGCTCGCTGAGCAGGGACTTTATAACCACTTTTCGTTCTTATAATTCTAGCGGTTTAGTTGGCAAGGTACAGACAGCCAACCAGGATCCCAAACTTAAAGAAGGCAGGTATGTTGATATTAATTTGTCGAAACAGCTGCTTACAATATTCGAAAGCGGGGCGAATATGGGAACTTACAAAGTTTCCTCGGGAAAAAGAGGAATGGCAACGCCGACCGGGATGTTTAATATTAAGAAAAAAAGCAGGCGGGCTTGGTCAAAAAGATACGGGTTGTTTATGCCTTATTGGATGCAGTTTACCAATCAGGGACACGGGATCCACGAGTTGCCCGAATGGCCGAGTGGCTATAAGGAAGGCGCTAATCATTTAGGCGTTCCTGTATCTCATGGTTGCGTCCGCCTCGGTGTCGGTTCAGCAAAGACAGTATATAATTTCGTAGATACGGGTACACCGGTATATATACACTACTAAATTGACGAGCAGACAAACTAATATTGAAAATTCAGCGATATTTCATATATCATATTTCATATCTCATGTATACGCCATGTTTCAAGTTCCATGTTTTGAGCACTGAATTGAAAAATTAAATTTGAAATATATATGAAATATGAAACGTGACATATGAAAAGTGAAAAACAGAGTCACGTTCATAAAGTTCACAATTATCCAACTATTCTTTCTCCCCAATACGCTCCGCGAAGCAAAGTTTCTTCGTCCCAAGCATTAGCCATTAGTTGCCCTCCAATCGAAAGGGTTTTTCCGTTAACTTCAGATTTTCCTATAGGAAAAGAGATTGCCGGAATCCCTGCTAAGTTAGCGGTGGTAGTGAATACATCTGCCAAGTACATCTTGACGGGGTCGTCAATACGTTCCCCGATTTTAAAAGGCAAAGTAGGACTGGTGGGAGTAAAAATCAAAGAAACGTCTTTGAATAAATTAGTGAGGCTTTTTTGGATAAAAAACCTGACTTTTTGAGCGTTTCCGTAATAAGCATCATAGTAGCCGGATGAGAGACAAAAAGTTCCGAGAATTATTCTTCTTTTAACCTCTTTTCCTATGAGATCTCCTCTGACAGCAGAAATATAATTATGCCACTGATGGGTGTTTTTTCCCGCTTTTTCTGTTACTACTCCGTAACGGCTGGCATCGTAGCGGGCCATATTGCTGCTTACCTCGCTTGTGGTAATTATGTAATAGCAGGCAACTGCCTCTTCTCCAGAGAAAGCAACTTTTATTTCTTTAACTTTGCCCCCTTCTTTTTCCCATTTCTCTAAAAATTTGTAAGAAGCCGCGGTTATTTCCGGATCGGAATCTTCCAGGTATTTTTTGTCATAGCCGATGGTTAGTCCTTTGATTCCCTTGTCGAAATCCCGTTTGAAATCTTTATTAGCGGAGCCACTGGAAGTACCGTCGTGTTTATCCGGGGTAGCGATCACTCTCAGGACCTCGCTCGCGTCGGAAACATTTTTAGCTATTACTCCGACCTGGTCGAGGGAAGATGCCATGGCGATAAGACCGTAGCGCGACACTCTTCCATAAGTCGGCTTTAGGCCGACGATTCCGCAAAATGAGGCTGGCAGGCGGACTGATCCTCCAGTATCGGTTCCAATAGAGTAAACGCAGAGATCTTTGGCTACTGCTACGGCTGAACCGGAGGATGATCCTCCAGGCACTCTTTCTGTATCCAGCGGATTAGGACAAATTCCGTAAGCGGAGTTCTCTCCCGATCCTCCCATAGCAAATTCATCGCAATTAGTTTTTCCTAACACTACCGTTCCTTCGTTACGCAAATTAGACACTGCGGTTGCATCATAGGGCGGAGTATAATTTTCCAATACCTTAGAAGCCGCGGTAGTGCGCAGGTTTTTGGTTGCCAAAACGTCTTTGATTGAAGCCGGAATTCCTTCTAATAAATTTATCTTTTCCTCTTTTTCTATTTTTTTATCAACTGAATCAGCTTGAGAGAGGGCTTGTTCTTTATTTAAAGTTAAATAAATTTTATGATCTTTATCTTCTCTCTCAATTTTTTCAAAGTATTCCTCCGTAATTTTCCGACAGGTAATTTTGCCGTTTTGAAGATTTTTATGAGTTGGTTCAATAGTCCGGTTGAAGTCCATAGGAAGGTAAAAGTTAATTAGTTATATTAAATTATCCCAATCTATTCTGAAAAAAGCAGTGATAGAAAGAAGCAATAGAATAAACGAAACCGCTACATAAACGCTTATTAGAAGAGTTGATTTTCCTTCTTCGGGGCTGTAGCGGAGGAGATGAAAAATAATCGCGGCACTGACTGAAAAGAAAACCATGATAATCAATGCCATTAATATTATTCCAATAGCCATAATATTTTTTATTTTTAGAACCTATTGAGATTATTACCGAAAAATTACGAAAATGGCAAAGAGAAGGTTAAAATAATCCGTTGATTGATTTTTTAATTTTTAAAGAAACAACGCCCCAGATGTTTTTCCAGTTCAGTTTTTGAGCGAGAGTTATTTTTAAAAATTCCAGATTATTATTTTGTTCTGTCTTTAGTCTTGCTTTTTCTTCTTCGCTTATGGATGTTAGTTCAGGTTTAGTGCTCGGAACGGCATTATTAGAAGATATAATACTCTTTTGAATATTGTCCTCGCTTTTTTGTAGGGGCGGTTCATAAACCGTCTCTACATTTTTTTTGTTTTCTTTATCAAATACAATATCGTTTTCGTTTATAGCTAACACCCGGTAAGTGTTTCCTGATCTTTCCACAACTCCGGTGATCTTTAAGTGTTTTCCTTTATATTCCGTTGCCGTGATAATTTTATCGCTGACTAGCTGGGGAAATGCTCCGATATTTTCCTTGTTGAGATATTTATTCCAGACAATAGTAGGAATATAAACAGTAACAGGCGGGTTATCTCTCTTATTTGCCAAGTAAAAATATTGTCCGTTTTTTTTGAGGATTTCTCCGGAAATCTCGACGAGCTTGCCTTGGTATTTTTGAATGTCCTTTGAATTTAGTAGAGACGCATTGCAACGCGTCTCTACGGGGTATTTTTTGTTTTTAGCAATCTCTACTTTCGCATCTTTTCCGATTCCTAACTGCCAATTCTGTTGGCTATTTTTCAAATTGCCATTTTTTATCCTTATTTTGGTGCCTGCTTGGTATAACGATCGGATTTCTTTAAGCTCGTTCTGACGCGAGGCATAAACGCTCACCTGGATCAATCTTTCTGCTCCCCGGATATAAAAACCGTTACTTTTTACAATATTGTACGGCACGACAATCTTTCCTTCTACGTTAACTGCTAATGACAATAAATTTTTTCTATCCATTTCTTCTTCGATCTTTTTCCAATCTTTTACCGATGCAATTTCAAAAATTGTCTTTGCTTTTTTGCTGCTGTTTATGTTCGTATTTTTGTTTTCGGGTACGGATTCGGTATCATTCCCCTCTGGAGAGGGGTGCTCGTCGGAAGGCGAGGGCGATGTGTCACCTTGATTGTCATTATTTTCTTCTTCTTTGTTTGTTGCCGGGTCAATTATGTCGGAGTAATCACAAGCCTCTCTCGCTTCACCCCATTTGCAATAATTTTCCGAGCAGAGCCACGACTTTCCCGATGGTGCCTCGCCGGTCGAAGTAGAACCTATCAAATTATCAGTGCTGTCGAATAATTTTAGTTCCTCTTTGTCATTGTGTAGGGTAAAAATAAAATCAGTCCTAAACAATTTAAAACAACTGTTCGCGAGAATAGTTCCTTTCAGCAAGTAACATTCGTTGCTAGTGTTGCATACTCGATAATTATCGATATTTTTAATTTCGCCAGAATAGTTTTTAAGCTTAAAGTATTCGTTAGCTTTAGTATCTGTTCCGTCCGGGTTAGGCATTATTTCTACAAAGGAGATATTATTTTCAGCAGCGGCATTTTTTGTGAACAGAAAAAGTAAAAAGAACACTATAGCGCAAAGCACAATTTTATTTTGTGGGTACGGCATGGGGATAAATTAAATAATTATCCCCGTAGTATAGCAGAAGGGTGATTAAAAACTGATTAAAAAATTATTAACCGAACCTCAAAATTATGATAAAGTCTCTTGTGAAAGCCAAAGACGTAGCAAGATGCTACGTCTTCATTAGTTTTTTTTTGATTTCTTCTCCTTTTTATCAATCTCAATTTCTGCTTTCCATGATTTGAGCAGGCTCGACAAACTGTTTAGCAGATCCTCCGGGTCTATCCCGTTGTTTTGGATGAGGGTGATTTTCTGTCCTTGTTGCCCATAGCCTAGCTCTATTGGAGTATAGGAGATTGAAACTCCTGGAAACCAATGTTTCAAAGGACGTCCCGCTATTTCGCCAGGCAAACTTCGTAAAATTATCCTTACTGTGGCCACGATCGTCCTCCTCGTACGGTGTGGATTGTTGAAAAGAACGACACGGTTCCTACTTTCGAATGGTTTTTTCCTCCTTTTTGTTTTTGGTTTTATCTATAATGTTCTTAGTCGGCTTAGTCGGTTTCTCGTCAGCCATCAATATCTCAAATTCATCTCTTTCAATAGTTTCTTTTACTAAAAGTTCTTTGGCAATCTTGAGAAGCTTCTCACGATTTTCCTGGACAACTTGGCGGGCTTTCTCTAGGGCCGTATTGATGTATTGCTGAGTTAATTGGTCAATCTTAGCGGCTGTTTCTTCTGAATATGGTCGGTTGTCTTTCAACTCCTTACCTAGAAACACCCACTCGTCTTCTCCGGATAAGAATATCGGTCCTAACTCGCTCATTCCAAACCTGGTTACTAATTGTTTCGCTATTTTAGTAGCTTCTTTCAAATCGCTGGAGGCTCCGGTGGTTACTTCTCCTAATTCTATTTCTTCGGCTACATATCCGCTTAGAAGTACGACCAATCTATCCAAAAATTCGGAACGGCTGTGAAAATGGCGATCTTCTTCGGGCAGGTTAATAGTGTAACCGCCCGCCTGTCCGCGCGAAATTATGGAAATTTTGTGAACCGGATCAGCCTTGGGCATAACGTAAGCCGCCAAAGCATGTCCTGCTTCATGTATTGCTACGATCCATTTTTCGTTTTCTGAAAAAACTTTGCTTTTTCTCTCGGGACCAAGTAAAACTTTTTCAATCGAGTCGAGCAGATCTTTCTGGGTCGTAACCGATTGATTCTTGCGAGCCGCGGAAATAGCTGCTTCATTGACAAGATTGGCCAAATCTGCTCCGGAAAACCCCGGAGTGCGCTGGCCAACTACTTCTAAGTTAATATCATCGGCGAGCGGCTTTTTGCGCGCATGAACCTTGAGAATCTCAATTCTGTCCTTAATGTCCGGAAGATCGATGACCACTCTGCGGTCGAAACGTCCTGGACGGAGCAAAGCAGGATCCAAAACGTCTGGACGGTTCGTTGCTGCGATCACAATGATATTATCCCTTACATCGAATCCATCCATTTCAACTAATATTTGGTTTAGAGTTTGTTCTCTCTCATCGTGACCGCCTCCGACACCTGCTCCACGGTGTCTTCCTACGGCGTCGATTTCGTCAATGAATACGATTGATGGCTTCTGTTTTTTAGCAGTATTAAACAAGTCGCGGACTCGGCTGGCGCCTACTCCGACAAACATTTCCACGAATTCCGAACCGGATATGTGAAAAAATGGCACTTCTGCCTCTCCTGAAGTTGCTCTTGCCAGGAGAGTCTTGCCACATCCTGGAGGGCCGAGCAACAAAACTCCTCGCGGAATTTTTGCTCCGAGTCGATGAAATTTTTGAGGTTCTTTCAGGAATTCAACTACTTCTTTCAACTCTTCTTTAGCTTCTTCAGCTCCGGCGACATCTTTAAAAGTAACTTTGTTCTTATTTTTTTTCGGATCGTTCCAACGGGCCCTTGATAAACCGAATGATAATGCCTGAGCATTGCCTTTTTGAGCTTGACGTAGCATGAGCCAAAACAGTCCCGCAATTAAAATAAACGGCAGGAGTATCGGCAAGATAGATCCTAACCAATAGGCCGCACCGCTTTCTCCTTGTACGTCGATCGGCACGTTTTGTAATTTGCCCGTATCTACCCCATAATTTTTTAGGGTTTCTGTGAGCGCGGATTCATTCTCCTTGTTTAAGGATTGTTTATTCCCGTTTTTCAAATCCACGTTTATAGTGTTTCCCGATACGGTAATTTTTTGAACTTGATCGCCGCTTATCTCTTCTACTAGTTTTGTAATAGTAATTTCTTCGACTTTTCCAGTCGATCGGTTAGAGTTGTACAGGGCAAATAAAAACGATAAAAAAAGAAAAATTAAAAATAATGTCCCCAGGTTTTTAAGAAGTTTATTCATAGTTTAAATCAAAATGAAAATATCAAAAATCAAAATATTGGAATTTAATCTTATTAATTTTGAATTTTGACTTTTGAACTTTGATTTTCTTCTATTCCCCACCAATAGCCTATTTTTCCACTCCGGGTTAAATAATCCAAAATAGTTCGGGTAATGAAAATTGCCGTGAATATGCTTAAAAATACTCCCGTAACCAGTGCGATGGCAAATCCTTTAACCATGCCCGTCCCAAAAAATATTAACACGAAACAGGTAATAATGGTAGAGGCGTTGCCGTCCCGGATAGAAGGCCAAGCCCTCCGGAACCCTTCGGCGATGGCCGCGGTCTTGTGTTTGCCGGATAAAAATTCTTCTTTCATTCGGGAGAAAATCAGTACGTTAGCATCCACTGCCATGCCGATAGAAAGAATCAAGCCGGCGATTCCCGAAAGAGTTAAAGTTATTCCTAAAATTTTAAAAATACCCACCAAAAGCAAAGTATAAATCGTAAGGGCGATTACCGCTACGATTCCCGGCCAGCGGAAAATTGCAATCATAAAAATTGCGACCAATAGAAAGCCTACTATGCCCGCAATAACGCTGCGATTGAGTGACTCTTGTCCCAGACTCGCGCCGACAGTTTGTTGTTGGACTAAATCAATAGGAACCGGTAGCGCTCCTTCATTCAATCTTTGCTGAAGCTTTTTTGCTTCATCCAAGGTAAAATTACCACTGATTACAGCTTTGCCGTCCGGGATTATCGATTGAATAACCGGCATGGTTATAGGCTCTCCATCGAGGTAAATAGGAACTCTCTTTTTGAGATTGCGGTCGGTTATATCTCTGAAAAGGTCTTTTCCTTCGGAATCAAAAGTCAAGCTTACTTGGGGTTCGCCAGTGTTCGGATCGAAAACAACTTCTGCTCTTTCCAGCTGTTTGCCAGTGAGACCGGTCGGTTTGAAAGGGTCAGCCGCAAGAAGAGTTTCGTCGTATTCTTCGTTTTCAACAGTAAAGAGAATATGGGATGCTCTAACTTCTTTATTATCCCCGTCGCCTCGCTCGTCAATTTTCTTAATTATGTGGTAGCCGTACTCGGTTTTTACCAACTCGGGCCACACCTGTCCAGTTTTAAAATCCGGATTAAAGACGACCGTTTCAAATTCCGGAGTCATTTCTCCTTTTTTAAAATAATCTAAATCACCTCCCGCGTCTTTTGTGCCAGGGTCTTCGGAATATTGTTTAGCTAATTCTGAGAAATCTTTTCCATTTTTGGCTTCCTCTAGAATTTTTTTTGCCTGATCTGATTTAGCTTGATTTCTCTTTTGAATTTCTTGTTTCTGTTCATCGGTGAGTTTTGCCTCGTCGGCGGGACGGGGTTCCCGAAAATCAAGAGTGGGAGTTTCCCCGATCATATTGATTGCCTGGCTGACGTCTTTTATTCCCGCGAGGTCGACAATTACCTTATAGTCGTCACCAGTCTTACTCGTTTGGACGACGGGTTCGGCAATTCCAAAAGCATTTATTCTTCGTTCGATAACATCGCGGACACCTTCCAAGCTGTCTCCGTACTGTGCGGGATCTATTTGGGACAGGTCGGCTCGGTATACCAAATGGGTTCCTCCCTGGAGGTCCAGCCCTAGCCTGATTTTCATTTCGCTTATTTTTTGGCCGATTTCGAAACCGCCGACTTTAAAATATGGCAAACCTGGCATTGCAATAATTAAAGCGGTTATGAACAGCGCTATAACTAGAATGAATTTCCAAAATTTTTCCGAATCTTTCATTAAATATTTCATTGGTAATTGGATATTGAAATTTAGATTTTGAAGTACGCTTCCTCCAAGGCTTTCTCTGTCAGTCTCGTCTTCTCTTCGCCAATCTTTTCCATGAACTCCCGGCTTAAAATTTCTTTGATTTTTTCTAGCGGGACCAGCTCAGTAATGCGGATAAACCTGCCGAGCATCGGTATGCTTACGTGTACTTTGTTGTTGTGTTCCATAACGGAGGATACGGCGTCTATACAACTAATTTGGTGATGATCGGGTATCAGGGAAAATTTCTTTTTTACTTCTAACGGAATTAAATCCGTATTAATCAAAAAGTAAGTTTTGTTATCCATCCCTTCGGTGGTCGTTGCAAGATTAAGAGTATTCGTGTCTAAAACAATAATAAAATTCGGTTTTTCAATCTGGGCGCGGGTCATTATTGGTTCCGCCGAAAAGCGGGCGTAAGCCTTGACTGGCGCTCCTCGTCTTTCAGGACCGAATTCGGGAAACGCCTGAGCATACAGACCAGTAGCAATAGCTGTTTTGGCCAGCATGCTTGCTATACTTTTAATTCCTTGTCCTCCATACCCGTGAATGCGTACTGTGAATATTTTATTGTTGTTGAACATTTGAGTTTATCAAGTTTCTCAAGTTAATCAAGTTTATCAAGAAGGACTGTAAATTTCAATGAATTTTTCTTGGTAAACTTAATGAACTTTACAAACTGTTACGCCGCTCCCACCAAACCAAAAGCGGGCTGGCAATAAAAATCGATGAATATGTTCCTGCGGATATGCCGACAATCAAGGCCAAGATGAAATAGCGAATTGTTTCTCCCCCAAATAGCATAATTGCAAGCAAAGTCAGCAAAGCGGTAAAAGAAGTACTGAACGATCGAGCCAAGGTCTCGTTAACGCTCTTTTCGGCAACGCTGGCAAAGCTTTCCTCGCTAGAACTTTTTGTCAGGTTTTCTCTTATTCGATCAAAGACTACTATAGTGTCGTTGACTGAATAACCCAAGGTAGTCAGCAATGCGGCTACAAAGGCGGTATCGATCTCAATCCCCCAGAAGTGGCCAAGAAAAACAAAGACTCCCACTAAAATCGCGATGTCATGGACTAAGGCGATTACCGTTGCGACACCATAACTCCAAGAATTTACTCTTCCAAACTGGGTTACTTTACGAAAGGCCCAGCTGACATAAAGTACGATAAAAGTTAAAACGACCATTGTGGCGTAGAGGGTGGTTTTGCGAAGTTCTTGCCCTATAGTAGGACCTATCGAATCGAAGCGTTTTTCTTCTCCGGATGATCCTAAAGACTGGAGTAACTTTTGGTGAACATCTTCCTCCAGCTCTTGAGCGCGAATGAAAATTTCTTTGTCTCCGGCTGGTTGGACGCTTGCTCCTGCTATCCCCAACGTGTCAACTTTTTGGCGAATCTCTTCAATCGGAGGCCGGCTGTCTTTGTATTCGTATTCCAGTAGCGAGCCTCCCGTGAAATCAGTGCCGAATTTTAGGCCCCAAGCAAAAAAAGCAACCAAAGATATGGCAACTAATATTCCAGAAAATAAAAACCAAACATTACTCCATCTGATTAGAGGCAACATACGAATTTATCAATTTTATTCAGAGCTATCTTAATTAGTAGCCTATAAGCAAAAAATAATTGAGTCTATTTTACTATTCCCAGAGTGTATACGATGTAATTTTTGAATGATCCCAAACGTCTGATAAAATTTTCCTTGTTAACAATTACCTCTGTTTGCCAATCGATCTTCTCTATCCCGGAAACATCGGATAACTTATCTAGATTCCATAAAATTGTATTATTGAAGGGAAAATATTGTGGCGGGAACATTCTGGGATCTGTTTCCTCCAGACAACACTCGGTTTTTCCTGTTTTTGAGAAACATTCAGCTTGGAGATTGCTCTTTGAAATCTCTATAGGGTTTTTGGCGGGAAAATACTCAGTTTTTTCCTTATCGCTCAATTCATAAAGTTCTTCATTCCACACGAGAAATAGGCTTTCTTTCTCCTTAAGAATTGTGCCGTTGGAATGGGCGCTGTTAAAATCAATTAAGTTGTTGCTTTGGTTGCTGGAGAGAGTCGCTTCGAAATTGTTCATTTGGGTAATATCTTCCCATCTGTACCCCAAAGATTCAAATATCTCGGGGGATCTGATTAACAAAGTTTTTCTTCTAGATATAATGAAAACACCTTTGCCGTCCGACAAAAGAAAACCTTCAGGATAGCCGATTATTTTATTTGAATAAGCTACGCTTGATTCACTTTTTGACTCACTGGGAAATTCCTTTCCTGGGAAAAAAGCCCCATAGATATTGCGGGTGGGTATAAGAAATTTTTCCCCCTCGCTGAGGAAGAATATATTTTTGCCTTCCCTTGTAATGTTGCCGTGCGAATGGGCTAGCAAGAAAGGCTTGTTCTGATTAATGCTTTCGGCAATTACGGCTGGAGAATATTTGTCAAAAAGATTTTGGATTGTACCGGCTCTCGGATAAAAAGATGCTCGGGGAGCCTGGGCTATCGGAACAGTCAAGGAACCTTTCTCAACGTTTTTGTCTTTATAGTGAACATTAATGCACGCTCTTTGCTTGCCGGGGAAATCCATTGATGTCCAAAATTCATTCTTTTTTTCATTAGTCCCGTCAGTCGACGAGATAAGCCAATCGCCAGTCGGGATGGCTTCTTTGTCGAAAATATCTTTGTTCTCGCTTAGCCACTCGCCTGATTGGGTAGGAAAAAATTTATTGAAAAACCAATAGGAAGCCAAAGCTAGCAGCAATATGGCTATCCCAATCACCCAGTATTTATTAAAACCTTTAAGTAATTTAACCATTAGTTACAAAATAGTGTTCAAGGGTTAATTTTGATTAAAATTATACTACCTCTTTTGTTTTTTTCCGATTAATCAAAAATAAATCCCGATTCTATTATATGCATGGCCGCTTGAGCTCCTTCTCCTACGGCTACAGAAACCTGATCCGGGCCGGTGTTCAAAGGACCTATCACAAAAAGGCCAGGAAGAGAACTTTCATAGTGCTTGTCGACTTTTATATAACCACTTTTACTTTTCTTGAGCTTAATTTCCGCTAAAAAATTATCATTGCGCGCATACCCCAAGTCTGAAAGTACGCAATCGCATTTTATTGATGATCCGTCATCTAGCTCTATACTATTGATTTTACCTATTTTCCCGTTTAAGTGAGTAGCTTTTTTCTGAACTAATACGATTCCTCTGTTTTTGAGTATACTTAGATATTTTGAAGAAATATTAGCTTTTGCACCAGTACAAAGAGTTACTTTTGTAGCGTAAGTCTGCTTTACTGCCAATGCAGTTCTGGCGGACCCATCTCCGCTACCGATGACGCAAACATGTTTATCAGTCATATGGTAGCCGTCGCAATCAAAACAAGTAAAGAACGTTTCGCCGATGAATTCGTGGACGTTGTTAATTTCCGGTAATATGTCGTCTATTCCTGAAGCCACTATAACATTGCGTGCGGTTACATTTTTCTTTGAGGTTTCTATCAAAAAAAATCCTTTGTTTAAATTTATTGTTGTTACCGTTGCGATTAAAGTCTCAACCTTATACAACTCTGCTTGCTTTAAACCCTTGTTGATTAATCCGGGTCCGGTTATATCTTCAAAACCAAGATAATTTTGAATATGTTTAGCCAAAGAGGTTCTGCGGTAACCCTGATAAATCAACAGTGTTTTTTTATGCGCGCGTCCCAGATAAATTGCTGCCGACAATCCTCCGGGACCAGCTCCAATAACTACGCAGTCGTAAATCATGGTGAAATTTAGTATTGTTTGATTTTATTCTGCTTTTCCCGTAAAGCAGAAATAATAACTGGCAAGGCTGTATCGATACCAGATCGGGCATTGCCCGCAGATACAAGTTTTATCTTCTAATTTACAAGTAGTTTTGCTTCTTCCGCAGTAAAGCGTTTCTTTCTTTTCCGAAGCGCACGCGTCTGATTTCCAAGTCGGACACGTGGGGCAAATGCATTTTCCTGCATTTTCAGCGGTATCAGGCACTTTAGCCATAATTTTTTTATTAAAAATACTATCGATTGTTTTCTTTGCTCTTGCGGTGGTATTTTTTCAAAATATCTTTGCTTGAAAAATCAAAGGCTTCTTCTAGATCGACGTTGAGCTGATTGGCTAATCGGCAAATACCAAAAAACATATCTCCGATTCCATCCAGCAGGGCTTTTTTGTTTTTCTTTACGGAACTAGTCCTCTCTTTCGCGGATTTGTATCTGAGAAACTGGGACATTTCAATTAATTCTTCGTGCAGGTGGTCGAATAAATCAACATTGGGAATGTCTTTCCAATTATTTCTTTTGGCAAAATTCTTTACTAATGTCTGAGCGTCTTTAATCTGTGTAATTTTTTTATTCCCCATTCCGATTTACGATTTACGTATATTCTATTGTTCTTCTTCCAATAAAAATCCGAGTGCGTAGTTGGTCAAGCTGATGACGAGGACTCCCCAGAGAGCGCTGGTCCAGCCTTGGATGGCGAGTTCGGGAATCAAATAAGCGACAAAAGACAATATCGCAACGTTTATGATTATCGTGAAAAGTCCGAAGGTCACTACAATGAGAGGAAGGGAAATTAATTTTAGAAGCGGTTTTATCCAAACATTGGCCAGTCCCAAAACAAGACCGGCTACTAATAATTTCCAGATACTGCCAGAAAAAACAATTCCGGGAACAAGATACGCGGCCGTTAGAATGGCGAGAGCATTAATAACGATTTGGATGACAAACCTACTCATGGATTATTATTTAAGGTTTATTGCGACAAGTACTAAATTGAAAATACTTAAGATCCAAATAATTCTAAATTTTAAGGACTAAAAGTAATTTAGAATTTTAATATAATTTTAATATTAAGATTTAAGATTATTTGGAACTTATAATTTTCAATTTGTAATTTTCATTTGTATTTGATCGTTGTGCCGCGGAGGGGAGTCGAACCCCTACGCCCAAAAGGACACTAGCCCCTCAAGCTAGCCTGTCTACCAGTTTCAGCACCGCGGCTTTGTTGATCGTCATATAATTTCTACTTGTCTATCCTTATATATTCTTAATGAATCAATAAGAGAGTGTCAATATATTTTAGTTAACGAGTTCCCGAGTTATAGGGTTAACGAGTTAAAGAGATTTGTATCAACTCGGTTACTCGACAACTCGTAAACTCGCCAACTTTCTTGTGTTAGCGTGACATATTGCTATTGCCAAAGCGTCGGCGGCATCATCAGGGTGGGGCAGTTCTTTCAGTCCTAGAATTCCCTTTACCATTCTCTGGATTTGCATTTTGGGAGCCTTGCCGTAGCCTGTGACAGTAAGCTTTACTTGCAGCGGGGTGTATTCAAAAGTTGGAAGTTTCAGCTTAGCTAGTGTTAAAATCATTACTCCCCGGGCTTGGCTTACCGCCATAGCAGTTGTGATATTATTCAAAAAGAATAATTTTTCGACAGCGGCTTCGTCGGGCTTAAATAATTTGATGATTTTTTGTAGTTCTTTTTCGATACAAACAAGCCGGTCGCCTGCTGGTTGGCAGGAACTTGTCTTAATACACCCATATTCGACAGCGGTTAGTTTACTTTTATTTTTATCCAGAATCGCGTAACCGACGGTTGCAGTTCCAGGATCAAGACCTAAAATTAACATTTATTCTTTTTATGTTAATACTTATGCGTAAATCTTTATTTAGTCTCCAGTTTATCCATAGCCGATTTGGCCGCTTCTTTCTCGGCTTTTTGTTTGCTGCTGCCTCTGCCTTTGCCCATTAATTTCTTATTGATGTAAACGCCGATTTCAAACCATTTGTTATGGTCGGGACCACCTTCTTTTACAACTTTATATTCCGGGGTAATTTTCCATTCTCGCTGGGCTCTTTCTTGGAGGGCGGTTTTGGCATCCACAAAAAGTTCATTTTCCAAAATATTAGGGAGTTTGCTGATGATATATTTCTTAATAAAAACTTCCGCTTCTCCGTAACCATTATCAAGATAAATCGCACCGATTAAAGCTTCTAGCGCATCGGCCATAATGTTCAGTTTGGAGCGACGATTTTTTTGTTCCCCCCGTCCGACGAAAAGGAACTTCTCCAAGTGAATTGTTTCAGCAACCGGGGCGAGACTCTCGGCGCTTACCAAAGCCGCTCTCCAGTTAGTCAGTTCTCCTTCCTCATTGCTGAAGTTGTGGAAAAGGTAATCAGTTACGATTAATTCCAAAACTGCATCACCGAGGAACTCTAATCTTTCATTGCTTTCTAACTTCCAGTTGCGGTGTTCGTTCAAAAACGAACGATGAATGAGTGCATTTTCCAAGAGGCCGAAGTCCTGAAATTTCATTTTTAAACTTTTGGCTAAATCCTTGGCGCTTTTTTCTAATAGACTGTTGCGTTTAGTGATCATGAGTTGTGAATTAGAGTATAATTTGCAAGCGAGTTACGGTTTACGCTTTACGCTTTACGCTTTACGTTTATATTTAAAGTATCTCTTTTTAAAAATAGCTATCATCTTTTTCTTTGCTTCGGAAAGCGTGAGCTCGGAGTTGTCTATAGCCAAAAGTTTCCAAAGTAATTTTCCTTCTTCGAGTAAATTATATTTTATCTGGAAATACTCCAGTCCTTGCCCCTCAAGGAGCACTTCTTTTTTTCTCTCAATTGCTTGATCTGGGGTTATATGAAGGTATAAAGGCAAATTAGGCCGAGGGAAAATTTTGACCAGCCAAGAACTGAAATTTACGGTATTTTTTTGCCTAAGGTAGGCAATCTGGGCAATTCTGTCGTAGATGTAGCGGTCAAACACTAAAACGTCATAGTCTTTCCAGATGTAGGCGATACGGAACCTCAAATATAAAGCGTCTAAAAGCAACGTGATGTTTCTTACCGCTAAAGAAAGCGAGGATATTTTTTTTTCGGATTTTATTTTTTCGTTTTTCATCAGAGATATCTCCGGTTCTTGCCCATTATCAACAACCTTGGAGTGGACAAGGTTTTTAAAGGAAGGGATTTTTTTGGCAATGCGGTTGGCAAAAGAATCCCTCACGCTATGAATATATAAATAAGATATGCCCTGCCTCCGGAAAAAACGGCGGAGAAGAATCACCAAATGGGTTTTTCCGCTTCCGTCCATTCCAGAAAAGGACACTAAAAAAGGGCGCTTCATTAGAATTTGTTAATTTCGGCTGAACTTATGTTTATTAGAGTATTTATATTGTTTAGGCAAGGAATTTTAAACTGATAAACATTTTACATTTATCATTTATCATTTTTCATTCATTTATCATTTGACATTTATCATTTGCGGTTTCCTGCATTACATGGATCAAAAAATGGCAAATGCTTAAATGGCAAATTAATGGTAAATGACCAATGAAAAATGATAAATACTATTTATTTTAAAAACTCCGGCTTTTCTTTTTTCTTTTCGTAATAAGCTTTAATCGCTTTTTTGAGTGCCGAAGCTGCCAAATTGGAACAGTGCATTTTAACCGGAGGAAGCCCGCCCAATTCATCCGCGACATCCATATTGCTGATTTTCCAAGCTTCTTCTACGGTTTTGCCCATAGCCATTTCCGTAATGATCGAAGAAGTAGCAATTGCGGCGCCGCAACCCAAGGTCTCAAAACAAATATTATCAATAACGTCTTTCCCTTTCGTGTTCTTTTTAACCTTGATGTAAAGAGTCATCATGTCTCCACAGACCGGGTTGCCCACTTCGCCCGTGGCATCGGGCTTCTTCATGTGTCCTAAATTCCGGGGATTCATGAAATGATCCATTACTTTTCGAGTATAAGATTGTTGCCCTTGTTCATCACGTTTATTTAAGTTGGCCATAGATTTCGATTAATGCTTACCAATAATTTATCATTTGTCATTTCTCATTTACCATTAATTTTTCAGGTATCATTTATCATTTTCGGAGCATTTAAATGACAAATGGAAAATGATAAATTAATGAAAAATGTAAAATGGCCAATGGCTAATAGCTCATTTGGTATCATTAGCTTACTACATTTAATAACAGAACTCAAGTTTTGACATTAACCAAATTTATCGGCATAATTCGGCATTATGAAGCGCACACAATTTTATCTCAAAACTTACACTGAAGCTCCCCACGATGAAGTCAGCGTCAATGCCAAACTGCTCGTGAGAGGGGGCTTTGTTGATAAACTATCAGCTGGAGTTTACACTATTTTGCCTTTGGGTTGGCGAGTGCTGAAAAAAATCGAAAATATTATTCGGGAAGAAATGGTATCGGCGGGCGGTAACGAATTATTTATGCCTTCGATGCATCCCAAAGAAAACTGGCAAAAAACCGGCCGTTGGGAGAGTATGGACGACCTGTATAAATTAAAAGAAGGAGACAAGGATTTTGCCCTGGGTCCCACCCATGAGGAAGTCATTTCTCCGTTGGTTAGAAAATATGTTAGTTCCTACCGGGACTTGCCTTTGTACCTGTTTCAATTCCAAAATAAATTTCGCAAAGAACTGAGAGCAAAATCCGGCGTATTGCGCGGGCGGGAATTTATCATGAAAGATTTTTATTCTTTTCACACGGATGAAAAGGATTTGGAAAAATACTACGAAAAATTCAAAAAAGTTTACGCTAAAGTTTTTAAACGAATAGGCATCGGCAATAAAACTTTTTTAACTTACGCTTCGGGCGGATCTTTTAGCAAATATTCGCACGAGTTTCAGACTCTAACCGAAGCGGGAGAGGATGTAATTTATCTTTGCAACCACTGCAAAGTAGCGGTGAACAAGGAAATAATCAAAGATTTAAAGCATAAATGTCCGGAATGCGGCAGTAAGGATTTGAAAGAGGAAAAGGCGGTTGAAGTGGGCAATATCTTCAAACTCAGCACGAAATATTCCGCGCCTTTCGATTTGAGTTTTCTCGACAAAAACGGAAAAAAGCAAATTGTTCAGATGGGATGTTATGGAATCGGCTTGCAAAGAGCAATGGGGACAGTTGTGGAGGTCCGTCACGATGCAAGAGGTGTAATCTGGCCGGAAAATATCGCGCCGTTTCAAGCGATATTAATTGGAATTTCAAAATCGTCCGCCGGGGAATGTGAAAAAATATATAAACAATTATCGGATAAGGGAATTGAAGTCCTTTACGACGACCGCGACGTTTCCGCGGGAGAAAAGTTTGCTGATGCTGATTTGATCGGTGTCCCCACCCGCATCGTGGTTTCCGAAAAAACCCTCGAAAAAAAATCCGTAGAAATCAAACAAAGAAATAAAGATTCTGTTTCGTTGGTTAAAATAGACAAACTGGTATCTTTTATAAGCAAATAAATTGCTTGGTATTGATCATCTGTAGGGGCAGGTTTAAAACCTGCCCCTACATGTTTAATTTCCGTGGAACTATTGTCCGATCTGAAAATAATTGCTTAGATAACTTGATTTCCGAGACCAACTGAATGCTCGGAAAAGCAAATGCCAAAAGGAGGTATGGGTTTATGAATAAATCTGCCGGTTTTATGCTTGTCAAAGCCGATCGTTTGTCTCGAGCGCCCAAGGCATTCCAGGATTATGTCAAGGATCATTTCCTTAAAATGGAAATATTCGGAATAAAATGTTATGTGGCGATCAAGGCTCGCAGTTTCAAAAGAAATTTCTACGGCGGCCGGCCGAATCCAGAAGGGGTTTGTCCCAGCCATTCCGCGGACATGTCCGAGTACAAAGAAGGTTTGCCGAAAGACCTCGAATTGAGTGAATGGGTTAAAAGAGAGCTGAAAAAGAAAAATTCTTTTATCTTTGAATTTTCCAAAAGTTGGGATGATGGCTGTATCAGCTCGATGGTCGGGGATCATTAAGAAAACTTATTTGACAAACTTGCTTGCGTTGCGGCGTGGTACTTACTGCGTCGCTTTTTTTATTTGAGTAAAAAGAATTTTTAGGGTGAGAATGAGATAATCGTCTCCCAAGGTTGGTTCAAGTCTCAGACTTGAACCAAAAAATCCTAGAAATGTAAGGTTCAGGTACGCCCGCCTGCCGGCGAGGCAGGGAGACCTGAACCAACACAGGTACTTGCCGGCGAGGCAGGGAGACCTAAACCAACACATGTTCTTAAATCTTAAATCGCAATTAGTGTTTAATACTTCGCGTTTACTTATTTTTCTAGTAGCCATTGTTGGGATTATCGGTATTGTTTACTCCTGGCCGATATTTTTGGGCGTGGTTATTTTAGGGTTGTCTGCAATCGGCGCGTGGATTTTTCTGCCCCAGATATTGATTGTTCTGCCGGCGCTTTTGCCGTTTATGCCAGCGCTTAATCCGTCGGCAGATATCGATTTAGCGGCTGGTAGATTGGTCATTGCTTTTTTGGCGGTAATCGGAAGCTTATATATAATTTACAAAAGAAGAGCTTGGTTTAGTCTTTCTACGCCGACGATTTTCATTATGTTTTTTCTCGTCTGGAGTTTGTTTTCAGGACTGGCAGCCGATGATTTGGGCCGGTTTATCCGCAAATACTTAGTATTTCTGACAATATTCCCCATCTATTTTTTGGTTTTAGCCTTCCTAAAAAAATTTAAAGATTGGCAAAAACTCTTTAAATACTGGTCTTGGAGCGCTTTTATTATATCGATAATCGGTTTAGGACAGTTTTTATTTCAATTTGTGGGCGGGCAACAGGCATTTTTTAAATTCTGGGGAAATTTTGTGGCGCCAATTCTATACGGCACTAATGCTGGCGAAGCCGTCGCCAGCAATCCCAGCTGGTTCGTGAATATTTCCGGGATTACCGTATTGCGAGCCATCGGAACATTCCCCGATCCTCACATGTTGGCGTTTTTCCTGGGAATGAGCATTCCATTGCAGGTCGCGTATTCATTAGATCACTTTTCTTTGTCATCCCTGCCCCGTGTCAAGGCACGGGGTAAACTCCAGCAGGGATCCAGGATCTCCACCGCTAAACACCTGGATTCCCGCCTGCGCGGGAATGACAACAAAAGTGTGATAATAAAAGCAATATGGATCCTACCTATTCTGTCGTTTTTAGTTTTGTTACTCACTTTTTCTCGTGGCAGTTACGTTGCTGTTGCCGGAGTTCTGGTATGGCTGACGGTCTATTTCTGGCGGAGGCATCCGGAGAAAAAACAACGTCTAGTAATTGGTTTTTTGTCAATAATCATCCTTTCGTCTCTCCTTCCTCCCGTGAGAGACCGGTTTTTTTCTATTTTGGATGTCTACGAGGGTTCCAATAAAGGACGGTTGGAAATATGGGATGAGGCGTTAGGAATAACCATGCAAAATCCTGTTTTTGGGGTGGGATTAGGAAACTACGCCAATACGGTCAGGCCCGAAGCCAAATACCGCGAACCGATTTATGCTCATAACACATATCTAGATTTGTCTAGCGAGATCGGATTGCCCGGCGTCATTGCCTGGATGCTGATTATAATTTGGGGAATATGGCCATTATTTTGTGTAGAGACGCATTGCAATGCGTCTCTACAGGGATGTAAATATAATCTTGCCACTTCTCTTGGAATCCTTTGGTTCTCTCTGCACGCTTTTTTTGAAACTCCCATCTATTCGCCCCAGATATTACCGCTGATATTAGTTTTAATTGCCTTCAGAGCCTACTGTTGCTCCTCTTCGAACAAATCTTTCCAGATTTCTTCTTCCATTCGGTAACCGTAATTTCTAATCCTCTTTATTGCTGTATGCTTGCCAGTCAGGCAGGTTAATTTATTTCGCAGTCTGGAGATTATTGCTTCAGTAGAATGTAAATTTCTGGGCATCCTTCTCCCATAGATATAGGAAGACACCTTCTCTAAGCTTAAAAATTGGTGCCGGAATCTCCAAAGAGCCCGCATTATGATTTTTTCTCTCAGAGTAAATTTTCTAGGAAAATCAGGCAACACGGATCGGGTAGCCAGGGCACGAGAAAAAACATAGCTCATTTGTTTGATTATCGGCGTCCAACTCCTCTTTTTTACAAAATAGTAATCGCTTTTTTCGGCGAGATCGTAAGAATATGAGTGAGGACTAAAAACGGAGAACAGAAAAATCCTTGACCGGTATTTTTCGAGATATTTTATTAGCCCTTCCCGATATCGCGGTGGAATTTTTTCAATTTCAAAAAGCCAGATATTTTTTTGCTCCTGAAAAGAGAAAGTCCCGCCGGTGGGCGGGACTTTGGGGGTCGAAGGGGCTGATACCCTCTTGGATTTGTTTTGGAAGAAGAAGGATAAGTAGGATGAATAGCGGGTGGCGCTTAACGATGATGCGTAGAGGAAGCTGTGGCAGTGGTTGGGCAATCGGCGGGTGGTTGCCCGAAAATAATTTAGGAATCTCCTGTCACTGATAAGCCACGTCTTAAAGCGCGACATTGATTTAATTAATAAAATTAAATCAATCTATACCCAGTTTATTTTTT
>Ga0074195_1000774_pt1 | contig 55262 bp, 50 predicted proteins | sample EPASupsiteHSE623_FD_64525 | JGI IMG/M metagenome (GOLD analysis project Ga0074195, IMG submission 64525) | Bioremediated contaminated groundwater from EPA Superfund site, New Mexico - Sample HSE6-23 | ecosystem: Environmental > Aquatic > Deep subsurface > Groundwater > Contaminated ...
TTGCTTGGGGACGGGCTTGATAGCCCCAGGGGATTGCGAGCTGCCGCGCCGAAACCAAAGGGCTGTGGATTTGCGGACAATTCGCCTGCGGCGAACCGGGACGCTTGCCGTGGAAAACGCTGCGCGTTTCCCACCGCGCATCCCTTTGCCCACAAGCTCCACAGACCGCAATCTGTTTTCATATATTTTCAAAAACAGAACATACAAGGGGATTTCCGTTGGGCATAGCCCGGAGCCGGTTTCCACCCTCGACGGCGAACCTGGCGGACAATTCAGGCAGCCTGTTGCAAGTCATGAGTGATAGGACTCCCGTCCGGGGTGAAACAAGCCAAACCACGCGGCCCGTGAAATAACGCTAGCGCTCCACTGGCGTAGCGATTCACTCGCACCCGTTCCTTGACGTAATGACAGCGATGCCGATCTGCCGGAATCTGAAGTGCCAACTCCTCGAAGCGCACACAGTTGTCGGGGCCGACCGTGCGCTCGTACTGCTTGCACAGGATGTCATCCAGGCTGCCGCCGATCCATGGTGTTGGTGCGCATCCAAAAATACACAGACGTGCGCGTTGAGGGATTACTCAGGGTGCCTGCTACCTGTCATAGGTCGGCCTATAGATAAGTGTAGCGTATTCTCAGGATCTGGCACCTCCAATCATTGCGGTTCTTTTCTTGTAATGTAACCAGAAGCCCTCCGGTTGCGCGGGGAAATCCGCGCAGGGCGTAGCCCGAAGCGGATTTCCCCGCGCGGCGAACAATCAGAAAGGCTCACCTTTCCCCAAGGACTTGGCGCGCTTGATCTGCTCCCGTGCCTTGATGCGAGACTTTGCCGTCGCGCTGCTATGACGGAAGCGGTAGGACTCGTTGCCCGTTTCCACGATGTGGCAGTGATGCGTAAGGCGATCAAGCTGCGCCGTCGTCATCTTCGCGTCACCAAACACGCTGGCCCACTCACCGAAGGTCAGGTTGGTCGTGATCATCACGCTGGTGTGCTCGTAGAGCTTGGACAGCAGATGGAACAGCAACGCGCCGCCGGCCTGGCTGAACGGCAGGTAGCCGAGTTCGTCCAGAATAACCAAGTCCATGCGCATCAGGGCAAACGCCAACTTTCCAGCTTTGCCAGCAGCCTTCTCCTGTTCCAGCAGATTCACCAGATCGACCGTCGAATAGAAGCGCACCCGTTTGCTGTGCTGGGTAATACCGGATACGCCGAGCGCGGTGGCCAGATGCGTCTTGCCGGTGCTCGTTCCGCCGATGAACACCACGTTGTGCGCTTCCTCGGTGAAGGACAGATCGGCCAAGTCGCTGATTAGTCCCTGATCCACTTTCGATTGCTCAAATTCGAAACCGGCGAGATCACGATGCACTGGAAACTTGGCGGCATGCAACTGGTAACTGATTGAGCGCATGGCCCGATCAGTGTGCTCGGTGTCGAGCAGATGTTCGATCAACCAGTGGGAGGACTGAAAGGCTGCCGTGTTGCCCTGAGCGACGACTTCCTCCCAGGCGCTGACCATTCCATACAGGCGCAATGCCTTGAGTTCAGCAGCGACAACGCATGGCTCGCCTCCTCGCGCAGGCGGTCATAGCGACCGGTATCGGCAACAGGCGCCGCGGCAACCTCCATGCTGGTCTCCACACAATCCGGCGGCGGTGCCGCCTTGAGCCGGTTGAGCACATTCTCGACATGTTCGGCACTGGGATTGCCCGACTCCAGCACCAGTTCCACGGCAACCAGCACTGCCTCCAGTCCGGACTTGGGTACGGCGGCGAGCACCTTGGCCATGATGCGATCACCCCCCTTCGCGCTTGAGCAGCAGGCCGCGCAGAAGCAACAGCGGTTCGGGCATGTCGGCAAACGGCGCGCCGTTTCTCAATGCTCCGGGCTTGCGCTCAATCAGCGGGATGTAGTGCTGCCAGCCGTAGCGCGTCTGGTTGCGTTCAAAGCAACGCACATGGCTGGCGACCACGGCGTCGTGCGCAACGAGATCAATCCGCTCAGGATAGATTCGGATGCTGACCATCTGCCCAACCAACTCACAGGGCGTTGAGTAACGACTGCGATCAAAGCTCACCAGACAGGTGCTGGAAACTTTGCCCAAGGTCTCAACATAGCCGTCGAACGGGGTGACCATCGGCATCAGACTGGGCTGCTCATGTTCGAGCATTTCGGCGATGGTGAGATCGCCGTACTCGGTATGGCGCAGTTCGTGCCACAGCATCCGGCACTTGGCCAGCAGCCAAAGATTGAGTTCAGTAAACGAGCCAAACCGCTCCTTGGCCGCCTCCTGCCATAACCAGCGACTAAGGCGATGTTTTGTATCGCCTTAGTCGAATGGGGCTAGTAGTTTCATCAGATGCGGTGCCGGCTGTCCTGGACGTTCTTCTCGACGACGCTTTTCTCCCAGCCACTGGCAACGTTGCAGAAATCGGGATCGAACAGGTAATGCGAGGCCATCGCGGCAAAGCGGGTGTTGATCGTCCGTCCCTTGCCTTTATTGACCTTGTCCACGGTGGTCTTCATGTTGTCGTCCCACAGGGATTTCCTTTGGTCATAGATGCCGCGACGGGGAATCCTGCCCAATGCGATAAACGATCGCATGTGGGCGTCGAATAGCATCTCATGGCTTTGCGTCGGGTACGCTTGCAGGACAAAGGCCCGGCTGGCACACAGTTTTAGGTGGGCAGCCAGAATCTTGCGCCAGACGCCGCCGATCACCAGGCACTCTTCGCTCCAGTCGAACTGGAAGGCTTCACCCAGTTCAAACCGAAGAGGGACATAGGCTTTGACCAACGCCTGCCCGCCATTCTCGCGCCAGCGTCGAACAAATTCGGTAACCCGGCTGTAGTCGCCGGTAAAGCCGGCTGCCTTCATCTCACCAAACAGCTTCAGCGCGGTGCGTCGGTCGCGCTTGGGACGCCGCGCATCAATTTCCAAGGCTTTGGTCAGTTGCTCCGCGAAGGGCGCAATCTTGGTGTCCTCAGCGGCTCGTCGTCGATACTTCGGCTCCGTCCCTTCTGCCGCCTTCAGCCAGCCCCTCACCGTCTTGCGCGTCAGACCCGTACGTCTCTCAATCTCCGATAACGACAGGCCATCCCGGTAGTACAAACGTCAAATTATTCCCAGTTCCTTCATGGTGATCATCTCCTTTTAGTCCTGCTCAAAAAATGCGCAGGTAGGTTAATCACCCTGGGTAATTTTAAATGCGCACTATTCAAACATTTCGGGTCCTTTTATTCTCGCGCCAACACCTTGCCACCCGCTTCCGGCGTGTGCCAGTAATGGCTGCCCCGGTCGCTGTAGAACGAGCTGAACAGGCCTCGGGCGGCAATCACATCGCGCACGCCTCGGAAACTGCTGGCTGTGCCTTCTTCTGCGACGAAGAACATCGAGTAGTGCTCGCTGGTGGCATCCCACAGGGATTTCCTACGGTCATCATCCATGGTGACAATCGGATCCCGCTTCTGCTCAGCCACCCATTCGTGGGCGCTGCCATCCTGGTGGATCATCATGCCCGGCAGCGGGGATCGCTCCCGCCGTTTCCGATGGGGGCCGCGCTTCTTGGCTTTGGCTACCAACCCCGTTTCTTGCAGACGCTTTTTGACCCAGGTATAGCAGCGCATGCCGCCTTCCCGTTGGCACCAGCCGTGGAAGTGCTTGACGTTCCAACCAGCATGCCGGCTTCGATACTGCTCGGTCAGCGCCATCACTTCATCGACAGGCGCCCGCCGGTTCGACATCTGTTCCAGTCGGTGGTCGATCAGTCCGTCCAGACCGTCAGCTTCGCACCGAACCAGATACCGCCGGAAACTCCGCTCGCACATCCCCAGTATCTGTGCCGCCTCAGCCTGCGTCAGTCGCCCGGCATTCCATCCTGAATACGCTTCTTCGAATTTCATCTTCCGTATCTCCTGTAGCACGTCCGTTCGTCTCATTCCTTGCCCCCTTCGGGACACTATGACGACCGGACAGTTTGCGTGCTACAGAACCGGACAACTTGAAAACCCACAACAAACGTAATAAATAATCTTGCAACTCAATGAATAGCGTGATATTTATAAGACGCAACCTTAAGTGTCTTCCGTATTTGCCGTTGACTGACCGATAACGGGGAGTTTAATGCTTTATACTTGCGCTTTATCTTTAAAGCCTAAAAAGGCCTGATGAAAAAAATCATCCTTTCCTGCTTGTTTGCCTTGACGGCTTGTGGCGTCACTCCTTGCCTTGCCGAAGATGAGCGTTTCGATGTCAATCGCGTTCAGGTCGATGGCAATACGCTGCTGCCGGATGCCGAGGTACAGCGCATCGTTTCCCGGCTGACAGGAAAACAACGCGTCTATGGCGACATCCAGAAAACGCTTGAGGCGCTTGAAGGCGCCTACCGCAAGGCGGGCTATGGCACGGTGCAAGTGTTCGTGCCCGAACAAGAACTGACCGGCGGCACGGTCCAGCTTCGAGTAACCGAGGGCATTATCGGCAAGGTCATCATCTCAGGCAACAATTACTTCAGCAATGAAAACGTGCGCGCCGGCCTGCCCGCATTGAAAGAAGGCAAGACGCCCAACATGCGCGAATTGTCCGAGGTGATCCAGCTCTCCAACGAAAGCCCGGCCAAGCAGGTCGAGGTTACACTGGGCGCCAGCGAGGAAGAAAATAAGGTCGACGCCAAGGTGGTGGTGACAGAAGAGAACCCCCAGCGCGCCTACGCGACCTTCGACACCACCGGCACGGAAGGCAACGGCAGAACTCGCCTCGGCATAGCTTACCAGCACGCCAACCTGTTCAACCGCGATCATACGCTAACGCTCGCCTACACCGGCTCCCCGGACCAACCCACCAGCGTCAAGGTCGACGTATTCAGCATCGGCTACCGCATACCGTTATACGACCTGGGCGACAGCGTGGATTTCATCTACGGCAAATCGAACGTTAATACTCCCAGCGCCACGCCGACCCTCGGCACCGATCTCGGGATCGCCGGCAAGGGCGATGTAATCGGACTGCGCTATAACTACATTTTCCCGCGCCAGGGCGAATACACCTCCAGGCTGGTCTTCGGTCTCGACTACAAATACATGAACACGCGTTGCGTCCTCTTTGGTCAACCGGCAAACATCAACCCGCCAACGCCAACGACCGCTTCCTGCGTTCCTTACACCTCGCGCCCACTGAGCCTCACCTATAGCGGTCAATGGCAAACTCCCGGCCAGATGCTCGACTTCAATGTCGGGCTGTCCCAGAACTGGTCTCTTGGCACGCAATACACCAACACCACCGGCACCGTCGATCGGTACTCTTATCTGACTTCCGGCAACCGCGATACCAAAGACAATTTCACCATATTGCGCTACGGCGGCAGCTATCTGAAAGCCCTCGAAGGAGACATGCAATTCCGCATCGCAGGCAGCGGTCAATTCACCGACAAGGTCATGGTTGCTGCCGAGCAGTTCGGACTGGCCGGATCGACCACGGTGCGAGGCTTTTCCGAAAGAGCCGCAGCCAGCGATTGGGGCTATGTGGTCAATGCGGAACTCTACTCGCCGGAACTCTCGAAAGCGGCCGGAGTGCCGGGCAGTCTGCGCGCGCTGATATTCTATGATTTCTCCCGCGGCTTTAACCACAGAACCCTGGGAACCACGGTCGCGGAAAAAATCGGCGTAGCTAGCGTCGGTGCCGGTTTGCGCTACAACATTGGCAAGGATGTCAGCGTGCGTGCCGACCTGGGCATCGTCCTCGACGACGGGCCTGCGCTCACCAGAACCCAGGGCGAGTTCCGCGGCCATCTCAATATGATGATTGCGTTCTAACAAGGAATAACGCGCCTATTGGAGAACAGCGAAGGAGGATAGATAAAGGACGCGCCCCTCTCCACCACCGTATTCACCGTCTCCCATTCGCATTGGAAATTATCAGGAAACGTGAAATATTCATTAGGTCATCGAGACATTGATTTCTATAATCGAATCATGGTAGTCGCCTGAGATTCTCAGGGGGCTAGGATGGTTCGTCTTTTTCTGGACACTCCACCGGGAATATCGACCCGATGCAGTAAGCGGAATAGCGATGCAGATGCTGGCGACGAGGTGTGACATGGCAAGAAAACAATCCCGTTTATTATCGACGCGCACACGGCTAATTACGGCTGCGGTTTCAGCCTGTTTCCTTAGTCCCGCCGCTTGGTCAATGCCGGCAAGTTGTCAGGGGGTGAGTGGCAGCGTCAGCTTCAGCCAGACAGGCAAAGTCCTGACAGTCACCAATAGCAACGGCGCCATCATCAACTGCAGCACTTTTTCCATCGGCGCCGACGAAACTGTTTACAACCTCCAGACCTCGGCCAGCAGCCGTGTCCTCTACCGTGTGCTCGCCAACGATCCTTCCATCCTGCTCGGCACCCTCAGCTCGAACGGCAAGATATGGCTCATCAACCCTGCCGGCATTATGGTTGGCCAAGGCGCAAGGATTGACGTCGCCGGTTTTGTCGCCAGCACGCTCAACATCAGGGACGAAGACTTCCTGGCCAACAGACTCAACTTCCAGAACGCTTCCGGCATTGCCGGAGGAAAGCTTGAAATTGAAAAAGGCGCTCAGATCACCACCCCGAGCGGCGGCAGCGTCTATCTCATCGCGCCGAACATCGTAAATAACGGCGTTATCAATGCCCCGAATGGCGAAGTCCTGCTAGCTGCGGGACAAACGGTGCAACTCATCGATACCGGCACGCCCGGCGTCAAGGTTGAAATTACCGGCGCCGAGGGCAATGTCACCAACCTCGGACAAATCATCAGCGAAGCCGGGCGCATCGGCATGGCCGGCGTGCTGATAAAGAACAGCGGCGAAATCAACGCTTCCAGCGTCGTCAATGAAGGCGGCAGGATATTCCTCAAGGCCAGCCAGGACGCCTACGTCGACGGCGATGGCCGCATTGTCGCCACCGGCACCAAGGGTGGCCGCGTTGAAGTGCTGGGCAACCGCGTCGCGGTCATGGACAACGCCCAGATCGACGTATCGGGCGACAACGGCGGCGGCACAGCGCTGATCGGCGGCGATTACCAGGGCAAGAGCCCGGACATCCAGAACGCCACGATTACCTATTTCGGCCCGAAGGCCCGCATCAAGGCGGATGCGCTCAAGAACGGCAATGGCGGCAAAGTCATCGTCTGGTCCGACGACACCACTCGCGCCTTAGGCGCCATCTCGGCCAGGGGTGGCATCAACGGCGGTGATGGCGGTTTCGTCGAAACCTCGGGGCATCGCTATCTCGACTTCCAGGGCAAGGTCGACACCAGTGCGCCACAGGGCAAGGCTGGCACACTGTTGCTCGATCCGTCCGACATAGAGATCAAAACTACCGCCACCCCGCCCTATAACTACGATGATCTGAGCTACGGGGGTACTATTGGCGTCTATGGAGGATCCTATGTCTTCGGTGCCAATAATAGCGGTACTGCTGCCGGACCAAATGGAACAATGACACCCAGCCAGATTAGCTGGAGCAGCCTGTTGACGCAACTTGACAACGGCAATGTTGTAATTACCACCAACGGTGGTGGTGGCTCAGGCAACATCACTGTGCAGGATTCCAATACCTTCAGCAAATCCTCCTCCCTCACTTTGCTAGCGCATAACACCATTCAACTCAACGGCTCGATAATAAATACGTATGGTGGCACAGGGGGTAACCTGAATTTTGTTGCGGGTTGGACGGGCAGCAGTATTGCTAATCCACTAGTCACTACAAATACAGGCGACATAGCAGTTGGTAATGCGAACATCTCTACCAACGGTTCGATCAATATGCTGGCCGGAGCTGACGTAAAGATAAATCCAAGCCTTACAACTATGGGCAAGGTAACATCTAAGACTGGCATGAGCATTGAGGCAAAACGCGACATCATTGTCGACAATACGACGCCTACGGCTAACCCTAACAATGGTCCGGCGGGTTTCTTTAATACCACCAGCGGCACTCAGGCAATCAAGGCCGGACGGGATTTGAAACTCATCGCCGGTGCCTATGGCGGTGCCGCAATTAGCAACTTGGGCACAGGTCAGCAAACCGTCAACGCCGTTAATATTATCCTCAACGGCGGCACCGTCAACAGCAGCAACAGTGCAGTTATTTCCTCATATGGCAATCAGCAAATTACAGCTACCGGTGAGATTGCTCTCTACGGAGGAGCCTCCGGAAGCGGAAACTATGCCAAGATATCTCACCAAGGCAGCGGCAACCAAACCATAACGGCAGCAACGCTTGCAGCCTATGGTGGCGACGACGGTTACAATAACTCTGCCGAAATCGAAAACCAGACAGGCGATCAATCCATCACGCTCAGTGGCACCGGTACCGCATTGAAACTCAAGGGCGGCCTCGGTACAAGCTATAACAATTCCGCCCGTATTTGGCAAAAAGGTTCCGGCGCGCAGTCCATAACGCTGACGGGCGCAAACGTTACCGTCCTGCTCGAAGGCGGCGCCGGTACCGGGAGCAACCCCACTAATACAGAGTGTCCGACCTGTTCCATTTATCGATCCGGCAACGGCGCATCGATCGCCAACGAAGGCAGCGGGGATCAGACCATCAACTTCTCGGCTGACGGTAATAATTATCTGACACTTACCGGCGGTACCGGCGGCAACAGCAATGAGGCGCGCATCGAGAACAGGGGGACAGGCGCCCAGTATATTTTCGGCGGCGCCTCCCTTGCCAGCCTCTCTTACGGTGCCAACCCCACCATTACCTTGAACAATGGGGCGTCCGGCGGCAACGCTGAGTGGAAGACTTCAACACAAGACGGTGTGTCGGCAGCCAGATGGAATGAATTTGGCAACGATGCCAGCATTGAATCAAAAGGCTCCCAGACCATCTATGCCAAATCGATTACGCTGGATGCCAGAAATGCGGCTGCCTATGGCGGCGCCATGATCACCGGCAAGACTCAGACCATCAACGTCTATGGCGGCGTAACCATGTATGGCGGCGCCGGTGTAAAGAATACAGCCACGACAGGCGCAACCGACTACCTCTTTAAGAACATTGCCGTCATCGGCAATGACACCGAGAACCATAAACTTACCCTCAATGTCGGCACCGGCGCGGATGGAGGCAATCTGAAGATGTATGGCGGCGATGTTGGCGCGTTTGGGGGTTCCCAGGCCATGATCGGCACTTACCGCTATGCGACCAATACCACTATTACCGCCAAGGGCGAGATCGATCTGAACACTAGTACTTACACCGGGGCAAGGATCGGTTCCATGGGTGGGTTTGGCGGCACCGGCCTTGGCGGCACACTCAGCCTGACAACGAGCTACTCAACGAGCGGCACAAGCGATATAAAGCTGGCTAAGGGCGTTGTCGGTACAGGCACCAGCGGTACTACCGCTTTGAGTGCCTACGGCGGCATCTCCCAGGACGCCTTGGGGCGCATTCAGTCCGACATCTTGTCCCTTGCCACGACCAAAGCCGGTAGCGCAATCAGCCTGCTCGGCGAGAACATGATAAATACCCTGAATGCCAGTTCCCTCGGGGCACTCGACTTCAAAAACGTCAAGTCCTTCACCGCAGGGACGGTGACCTCGGACGGCAATGTCTCACTGACCACCACCGATACCTATTCCTATGGCGGCAATATTACCATTGGGACAATAACTGCCGCGTCGAGTTCGGTAACAATCAGCTCTGACCGCGCCATCTATGATGATAACGACAGCAGTACGAAAATTACCGCTACAGACCTGACTCTGAGCAGTAGCAAAGGCGGGGTCGCAGGCGGTCTTGCCATCAGCGCCGACACAGCGGTTTCGGGTAATCTACAAGCCTATGTGAATGGCACGGCGACCAACGGCGGGATTCGGGTAAGCAATACCGGGGCGCAACCCACGTCGATTGTCCTCACCGACGAAGCCATCAATGGAAATGGTGTCAACTTCTACAATAGCGGCAATTTAACGCTGAATGGCAACACGACTTTCAAGGCAATATATGGCGGCGATATATTTGTAACTTCCGGCGGCGATCTGACCTGGAGTAACAGCGCCGTCTTAAATACAAGCGCCACAACTTACGGCGATCTGTACTTGGGCGCCAGCGGAACTCTCTCTAACGGTGGCGCCAGCCGGAGCTATTCGGGCAACTTGTTCTTGGTTAGTCCCACGATCAACATTAGCGGCGGCACAGTTTCCAGCGATAAAAACCTTTTTGTCCTGGCTACGCGCAGTATGGAGTCATTTGCTCCCGGTGGTGAGGTAAATAAAGACAATTCTCAAAACTTAAACCTTAATGGCACCTTAACCTTGACTGGCGGCGGATTGGAAGCCACCGACAACCTGGCCATCCTCACGGGTAATATCAATGCTTCCAGTCTCAGCCACATTAAAGCGACGAATTACGACGTTGGCGCCATCGTTTCCGGCAACATCAAGCTCACCGGCGGTTCGTATATTCATGCCGGGCAGGATGTAAAAATGTTGCTGCTCGGCCCGTCCTCAACGCTGACCCTAAACGAAGCACCCGGCGCGGCTTCTTATGTGCTTGCCAACGCTCCGTCAACCATCTATCTTGGTTTCCTGCAACGTTCTACGGACGGCATAGTCATTGATGGCGCGCAAACGGTTTCCTCACAGCCTGGCGGTAGCGGCTTGTTCGTTGTCGATACCTCAACCCCCGCCGTCCGTGGGGCCGGTCTCCAACTTGCCTACTTTGCAACGCCCTCTGGGGTTTCGGAGGCAACCAATTCGGCAGTAGCGACCATCATTAGTACGGCCACTCCCCCGTCGTCACCTGAGTCACCGCCCACGGTGACACCACCGCCGCCACCGCCTCCCCCGGGAACTGGTGGGGGAATGTTGCTGGCCAATACCAATCAGAGCATAGGCGGCGCGGCTGGCACCTTTGGCGGCGGCGACGCGGCGCCACCGGGAACTGGCACAGGTCCGACGCCTGGCGCTCCCTCTGGCGGCATCAGCCCCGCTGGCAGTGAGCCTAGCCCAGGTCCGGCGGGGCCCAGTGCGCGCGCCTCTGGCGGCGAGGGTGACAAACCCGCAGGCCCCGGAGCTACCGGCGACAAAGCCGCTGGCGACAAACCCACCGGCGATAAATCAGCCGGCGACAAGCCTGCGAATGGCAAGAAAGACGAGTCCAAGAAGGACGACGAGAAGAAGGACGACAAGAAGAAAGACGAGGGGCCTTCCGCCAAGAAGGATGACAAACCGGTCACCAAGAAAGCCCCCACTTGCAGTTGAACGGAGCCTGCCCTTGTGCTTGACGAGTTTGTTGGAACGAGCCTGGGGCTGGGCGTACAAAGGATAGAACATGCGCAGATCACCTTACCTGAATCTTGTCCTGCCCCTGCTGGCCGGTCTGCTGCTTGCCACTGCCAGCAGCGCCACCTTTGCCGCCAAACAGGCCGGACAGGTTACTCACCTCTCCGGCATCCTGACGGTAAAGCGCGCAGACGGCACGGGCAAGTTGCTCTCCGTCAAATCCGAAGTGCAGGAAGGCGACACGCTTTCCACAGAGCAGGAGGCCTACGCCCGCATCAAGTTCGTCGATGGCGGCGAGGTCGTGATGCGGCCCGGTTCCCAACTCAAGGTGGCCTCCTACAACTTCAACCAGGCCAAGCCGGAATCCGATAGCGTCATCCTCAATATGCTCAAGGGTGGACTGCGCGCCGTCACTGGCCTGATCGGCAGGCGCAACCGGGATGCGGTGAATTTCACCACTGAAACTGCGACCATCGGCATCCGCGGCACCCACTTCGGCGCCCTGATGTGCCAGGGCGACTGCGGCGGCGTTCCCACCGTCTCCGGCAAACCGCCGGAGAATGGCCTGCACCTCGACGTTGCCGCAGGCGCGATTATCGTCAGGAACGGGGCGGGGCAACAACTAATCAACAGCGGTCAATTCGGCTATGTCCGCAGTTCCAACACCCCGCCGGTGATCGTGCCGCCGCAGCAGGGCATCCAGGTGACCATGCCCCCCAGCATCAGCCAGAACAACGCCGGACGGGGTGGCGTCGGCAAGGGCAAAGAAGGCGAGTGCACGGCGCAGTAGCGCTCAATACCGCAAGTAAGCGTAGTTCGGCCACATTACCCCGGAAACTCTCATAGAGCCGGGCGTTTTCTATGCTGCCCATTATTGGGTTATTATTCTGGCGACGAATGCCAGCCCCCCCCTTGTTTCATCTTCCATTCTCGATGTCTTAAGCTATATTGATAGTGGGAGGTGGATATTTACCCATGAATACGCTCGCCAGCTCACTTAGTTCGGTCGGCATCTCTGCAGCGGACCGCTACCAGTTGATCGCGCAACGCGAACAACTGGATAGAACCTTGCCAAAGACGGGTGACGCGAGCAGTTCCAACACTGACAGTACCAACAAAAAAGCAACCGCAACCACCGGTACCCAGACTCAGCAACTTACCCCTGAGCAACAACGCCAGATAGATCAACTGCAGCAAACCGATCAACGGGTACGCGCCCACGAACAAGCGCACATTGCTGCCGGAAGAGGCGTAGTCACTAGCGGGCCCAACTATACTTACACCTATGGGCCGGATGGCAAGGCTTATGCCACAGGAGGCGAAGTCGGCATCGACACCTCGGCAGAGAGCAAGCCGCAAGACAACATCGACAAAGGAATACGCATCCAGGCGGCAGCGCTGGCGCCACGCGACCCCTCGGCCACGGATTACCGGGTTGCTACCATCGGCGGGCAGATTGAACTCAAGGGCAGGACCGAACTTGCCGAGCAAAAACGGTCTGAAGCCAGCAACAGTCAAGGGACGGCTAAAACGGGCCAGTCTAGCCAGTCGAACCCGGCAGCAGAGGAAAGTCCCGGTGTGGCAAACGATACGGAGCCAACGGCATCCGCTACTGGCAGCTCTGCAACACGTGTCCCATCTCTCGCCAACGCCTATTCGCAAAACTTGTCAGCTTCTGGCGGAAGTTCCGCCAGCATTTTCAGCGCTTACGCCTGAATCCTAGATCAGAGCTACTCCAGAATGCTGCGCGCCGCCTCAAAACGCGCGGCATAGTAGCTGTTCTTCAGGCTTTCGATACGCACCTTGCCCTTGCTATTAGGGGAATGCACAAAGCGATCGTCACCGATGTAGATGCCTACATGGGAGTATTGCCGGTTTAGCGTATTGAAGAACACCAGGTCGCCTGGCCGCAACTGTGAAGGCTCGACGGGCCGACCGCGTCGCGCGATATCTGCCGCGCTGCCGTTTAGATGAATGCCAGCCACTTGTGAGTAAATATGGCTGACCATGCCGCTGCAATCGATCCCGGCCTCGGGGTTCTTGCCACCGTAGCGGTAGCCGGTATCGACCAGCCCCAGCGCGTAAAGCACGATGTCGTAGCCCTTGTCGCTGGTGGACTGCGCCGGGGCTGGTGCTGGGGTCGATCTTCCAGTCGGCAACAGTCCGCAACCTGCTAGCAATAAGGCCAGCAGGAACACCAAGAAACTGGAACGATAGGATAGCATCTTCTGATGATGCCCTATTTGCATGGCTCAAATCCCCGGAAAAACACGGGGGATGCCATGTAATTGCGGAATTCATGTGCGAAACCGTCGCGCCAGCAGCCCAAATCAATGACGAGCTACCGCCGAGCCCCCCCAGCGTTTATTTCGCTTCGGCCTTGGGTCTGTTGCGGTTGATACGGCGGCGATCCAGCCACCAAGCAAGCAGCGGGATCAACAGGAAAGAACCCGGCAGAGCCACAACCACCAGATAGGGCGAAAGATGGGCCATCGCCTTAATCTGCTCAGCCAACTCCCTGCGTTCCTCAGGTTCCCAGCGACTACCGTTGCGGTGTTTCATGAGTAGCGGCATGAAACCCTTGATCTTGACCACCTCGGCAAGGATCGTGTCGCGCTCGCGCTGCTGCGCTTCCAGAATCTTGCTAGCCAGGCCATGTTTCATACGGGCTTTCCTGCACCACCGATGGCATAAATGCGCTGTATTGTCGCTTAGCGTGAAAAAACATGGCTACTGATTTTACAACGGCAACCTGGATTCGATCATGCTGCGCAAGCGATGCAAAGCCCGCCAAACGAAAAACCCGCGGCGCGCCCAAAGAAATAAAGCACGTGGCCGGGACACAGCAATCACTGCAATCACGGCAACAGGCACGACCGGATGCCGCCGCAGCCATACAATCACCAGGTTAACGCGATCGATGGCTGCAACTGGCTGCGTCCAAGTAGCAAGATGGACGGTCAATGCCTCGCGTAAAGCTGCGCTCCTGAACTGCAAGCGCTGCTTTCTCAGGGCGAGTTCAAGCGCGTATGAATCCATTGAGGGGATCACTCGTTTCCGTGAATTTTGTTCTGCAACGCATTCCTGTCTTGCGCCAACTCATCAAGGCTGGCTGCGAACAGCCGCGTCTTCACGCGAGACTGGCGCAATAACAACGCGAGGGAAACAAAACCGCTCAACAGAAAAACTGCCGAGAAAACGCCCAACACCAAGAGGCGGTGGCTATCCCACAGCAGCACAGTGAGAAATGCCGCCAGGAACACCACACCCAAGCCAAGGAAAAAGAAGGTCGCTACGGCATAACGAAACAGGCTGGACAATCGAAACTTCTCCTCCTCCAGCTCTGTGGCAAGAATCTCGACGCGCGTCTGCAGAATGGCGAGGCCCGTGGCGAACATCTCGCGCAATGACGCGAGCAGTCCGCCACGTGGCGGCTTAGCATCCATGGACAGGGTTTTAGCGACGACCGATCAGCAAACCGATAACCAAGCCGATGCCAGCCGCGATCCCGACCGAACGCCATGGGTTGTCATTTACGTAGTCGTCGGCGCAACGCCCGGCTATTTTGGCCTTGTCGATAACGACGGATTCGGCTTCGTCCAGCTTAACTTTAGCTATGGCAAGATTGTCCTGCAATTTGCCGCGAACTTCGGACAGTCTGTCGCCAGCTATGCCTGCGGTTGCGCGCAACAGTTCTTCGGTATCAGCGACGACAAGCTTGAAATCGGAAACGAGTTTGTCCTTGGTAACTTGGGGTATCTGGCTCATGGTGCTCTCCGCTATTAATGAGTGTTGGGTAACGACGGTTGAAGGCTACCGATTTTTCGTGATTATGGCAATGAGACTGCAAATCAGTCTGGCATTGGTTTAGTAAGTATAGACTTTTGGACAGCCATTGGTTGCCAGTTGTAATCGATTATCAAAGGCGCATGATCCGAAAAGCGCTGTTCCTTGTAGATGGCCGCTGCCCGCGCGCATGCCGCAATGCCGGGTGTGGCAATTTGGTAGTCAATGCGCCAACCAACATTCTTCGCCCATGCCTGACCACGATTCGACCACCAAGTATATGACTCACCGGTGGTCGCCGGATAAAGTCGCCGATAAACGTCGACGAAACCCAGTTCGTCGAATACCTGGGTAAGCCAAGCGCGTTCCTCAGGGAGGAAGCCTGAGTTCTTTTGGTTGGAACGCCAATTCTTCAGGTCTATCGGCTGATGGGCGATGTTCCAGTCGCCACAGAGCACGATTTCGCGACCTTCGCTTGCTGCTGCTTGCGTCAACGCCGCCAGTTTCGGCCTGAATACTTCCATGAAGCGGAACTTGGCTTGCTGTCGGTCCTCGGAACTGGAGCCAGAAGGTAAATACAGCGAAACTACCGATAAATTGCCAAAGTCCGCCTGCAAATAGCGCCCTTCTGCATCGAACTCGTCAACACCAAAACCTTCAACGACGCGCCCGGGCGCAAGTCTGGAATAAATACCAATTCCGCTGTAGCCTTTTTTCCTGGCGCAATGAAACATGTTCCGGTAACCATCCAGCGTAAACCTTTCGCTATCCAGATTGGAGTGTTGCGCCTTCAGCTCTTGCAGACAGACGACATCTGCCTGTTGTTGCTTAAGCCATTCGAACATTCCCTTGCTCACGGCAGAGCGGATGCCGTTGAGGTTCAACGTAATGATGCGTAACATGTGAGACTGTTCAAATTGAAAAGGCTGGAAAGGCAGCGATGGCAGAGGATTTTAGCCGGGATTTCATAGCGTTCGCATGCGAAAAAGGCGTGCTACGCTTTGGCGAGTTCAAGACCAAGGCGGGAAGGTTGTCGCCGTATTTCTTCAACGCCGGGCTGTTCAACGACGGCGCATCTCTCTCAAGGCTGTGTGATTTCTACGCGCGCGCCATCCTCGCCTCCGGTATTCCCTTCGACACGCTGTTCGGCCCGGCCTACAAAGGTATTCCGCTGGTAGCCGGGATTACCATGGCATTGGCACAGAAAGGCCGCAACCTGCCGTTCTGTTACAACCGCAAGGAAGCCAAAGATCACGGCGAAGGCGGCAACTTGATCGGCGCACCATTACAGGGACGCGTCCTGATCGTCGACGATGTCATCTCGGCCGGCACTTCAGTGCGCGAGTCGGTCGAACTAATCCGCGCCGCAGGCGCAATTCCATCCGGCGTGGTAATCGCGCTCGACCGCATGGAAATCGGCGCCGGCGCGTTGTCAGCAGTGCAAGAAGTGGAACAGAATTACGGCATCCCGGTCATCAAGGTTGCCTGTCTCGACGATCTGATCGGCTATCTCATCCAACAGAAAGGCCATGCTAGTCTGGATCAGAATCTGGATGCAGTCACGCGTTATCGCAAGCAATATGGAATCGGAAACAAGGAGAACTGACATGCGCAAGCTACTAACCCATATGACTCTGCCGCTCTTGCTGCTCGCCGCGCTTCCCATGCCGGCGCAAGCAGGGAAAAGCTACTGCTGTGTCGACGCCAATGGACGCCAGGCTTGCGGAGACATCCTGCCACAGCAATGCTATGGCCGCGCATACCGTGAGGTGGGTGAGCGGGGCAACACCTTACGCCAAGTCGAAGCCCCGTTGACTGGTGAGCAGAAAACGCAACGCGAGGCTGAATTGGCGAAAAAGAAAGAAATAGAGCGTATCGCGCAGGAAGAAAAGCGCAGGAACCAGGCGCTACTCAATACCTTCGGCAGCGAAAGAGACATCGATGCAATGCGCGACTACAAACTTACGGATATGGACAAAGCTCTCAAGGAGATTCAGGGCAAGCTCGACACGGTGTTAAAACGCAAGCAGAAGCTGGACGGCGAAATGGAGTTCTACAAGAAGAAAGCAGTCCCACCGGAGTTGAAGGAACAGATTCGGGTAAACGATGTCGAAATCAAGGCGCATAGCGCTGCGCTCGAGGCGAAGAAACAGGAAATGGAAGCCGTGCGCACCAAGTTTGAGGCGGACAAAAAACGCTTTCGCGAACTAACGGGCGGCAAGGCGACAACCACTACTGTTGTCCCCAGCAGTACTGGCGCCGCGAGTTCGCGCCCCCGTTAATTAGCAAGTTTTTGCCGCAGCAGATCGTTCACCTGCTGTGGATTGGCCTTGCCCTTAGTAGCCTTCATCGCCTGACCGACCAGCGCGTTGAAGGCTTTTTCCTTGCCGGCGCGGAATTCCTCGACCGATTTCTGGTTCGCCGCCAGCACTTCGTCGATCAGTTTCTCGATGGCGCCGCTGTCGGTGATCTGCTTCAACCCCTTGGCCTCGATCACGGCATCGGCATCCTTGCCCTCGCCGTTCCAAAGGGCATCGAAGACCTCCTTGGCGATCTTGTTGGAGATGGTGTTGTCGGCAATGCGCTTTATCAGTCCAGCTAATTGCTGCGGGGAAAGCGGCGAGGCAGAAATGTCAGAACCATCCTTGTTGAGCCGCGCCGCCAACTCGCCCATGATCCAATTGGCGCAGGGTTTGGCATTTTCCAGTCCGGCGACGGCAATTGTCTGTTCGTAGTACGCGGACACTTCGCGGGAAGCCGTCAGCGTAGCCGCATCATAGGCCGACAAGCCATATTCGCTTTCAAAGCGGGGCTTCATCTGGCTCGGCAATTCAGGCAATGCAGCCTTGATCATTTCGATCCAGCCGGATGAAATTTCCAGCGGCAACAGGTCGGGGTCGGGGAAGTAGCGGTAGTCGTGGGCGTCTTCCTTGGTGCGCATCGAGCGCGTTTCGTCGCGATCAGGGTCGTAGAGGCGCGTTTCCTGCACGATCTTGCCGCCGTCCTCGATGATCTCAATCTGGCGCCGCACCTCGAATTCGATGGCGCGTTCCATGAAGCGGAAGGAGTTGAGGTTCTTGATTTCGCAGCGGGTGCCGAATTCCTTCTGCCCCAGCGGACGCACCGAGACATTGGCGTCGCAGCGGAAGCTGCCTTCCTGCATGTTGCCGTCGCAGATACCGATCCACCGCACCAGCGCATGCAGCGCCTTGGCGTAAGCAATCGCTTCGGCGCTGGAGCGCATATCAGGCTCAGTAACGATTTCGAGCAAAGGTGTTCCAGCCCGGTTCAGGTCAATGCCAGACTTGCCATGGAAATCTTCATGCAGCGATTTTCCCGCGTCTTCTTCAAGATGAGCGCGGGTCAATTGAACGGTTTTCTCTTGGTCGCCGACGAGTATCGTCAGTGAGCCACCACTTACCACCGGAATCTCGTACTGGCTGATCTGGTAGCCCTTGGGCAGATCGGGGTAGAAATAGTTCTTGCGGGCAAAAATAGAGCGCGGCGCGATATTTGCGCCTACAGCCAATCCGAACTTGATGGCGCATTCGACGGCGGCGCGATTGAGCACCGGCAGCACGCCCGGCAGAGCAATATCCACGGCGCACGCCTGGACATTCGGCTCCGCCCCAAAGGCGGTGGCCGCACCGGAGAAGATTTTTGATTGAGTATTAAGCTGGACATGGGTTTCCAGTCCGATGACGACTTCCCATTTCATTTGGTTTTCTTCCGTGGGGTTTTCTCTGTGGCCGAATTGAAGGCTACAACTGCTTTCCAATCTATTGCACCATCAGAGTTACAAAATTGTTCTAGAAATTCACGGGTAAAGCGATTAATAACTTTGCCATATTCATGCTCGAATTCTTCGCTGCGTTGCTTTGCCTTGTGTCCAAGCGGTTCAATGATTTCTTGGTACATCGAGGATTCGCCTGAAATGAGTTCCCAAAATCTTTGTCCACATAATTTCAAATAGTCGCCTTTGTCGGGTTTCGCATCGCGGCCGTAACAACAGCCATTGACAGCCGTAAGGTGCCTTTTGTGCCCATAAATTTTTCGTGCTTGACGAAAGTAATCCCGCATTTTCTTGATTTGACTTGAGTTACCCCAATTCGGCCCTGACTTAATCGAGACTATGTATCGAATATCTTCCCGGTCGAATTCAAGATCGATTCCCTCAGCATTCGATTTACGGCCATCGAAAACATGAGAACAAATGAATACCGCCAGCTCCTCCAGGAAATCGCCAAAAACAGTTTCTTCTTGAGAAGAAAGGTGCGCATCCAACAACTGACGTACAAGCTGTTCGGCCGTGCCAACATTTTTTGCCTTAAACAGATATGAATTCTTACGGCTCAGTACTCGTTCGAGCCTTAGTCCGGCGAGGCTTTCCAGCCTTTTCCGGTAAAAGTTTGGGATGTTCTGCTCGATGAATTCCGCGATTTTCGCTTTTGTCGGAAGTGACATATGCCCCCCGTTCTTGCAAAAGTTGAAATTGTTTCCCAGCAATTGTCTGTTCCGCCATTTCGCAGTATTCCTCCAGTATCTCGATACCGACAGAATTTCGCCCCAGGCGTTGCGCTGCATCCATGGTTGTGCCTGAACCGGCGAAAGGATCCAACACCCAATCGGCTTCATCGCTGAAGAGACGGATAAACCATTCCGGCAACGCCGATGGAAAAGCTGCGCTATGGTTCTTGTTGCCGCATTCGGTAGCAAGGTGCAACACGTTGGTTGGATAGGCCATCGTTCGTTCTATCCAGTTGGCGATGTTTTTGCCAAAACCGCTGCCTACTTGGGAGTCGTAGCGCACGACATCATTTTTTCCGAGGGATTTTAATCTTGGGCCTGCCCATTCTCCCATTGGCACCATAACAGCCTGCTGGTTCATCTTGAACTTGCGGGATTTCGTAAAATGCAGACAACGCTCCCATGCATCCCGGAAACGATTCGGCCATTTTCCTGGATAACAATTCCGCTTGTGCCAGATGTATTCCTCGGTCCATAGCCAACCCTGCTTTCTCAAGGCCAGGATTAATTCCAGAACATAAATATGGCGTTCGCCATTCTCTGCCTTTTCTTTAATATTAAGGACAAACGATCCTGTCGGTTTGAGTACGCGCAGGAATTCCGCAGAACGTGGAAGAAACCATTCCACATACTGCTCCGGCTTGATGCCTCCATAGGTATGAACACGCCTGTCAGCATATGGCGGCGATGTGACAATAAGGTCAAAGAAGTCGTCGCCAAAGCCTTTTAGCGCTTCGACGCAATCCCCCTGGATTACCTTTGCTTCTAATGTCATTCCAGTCCTGTCGGCTGCCGCAGGTGCCAGTCGGTGGCCTGCTGGTACTGATGCGCGGCATTGAGCATGCGCGCTTCGTCGAAATAGTTGCCGATCAATTGCAGCCCGACCGGCATGTCGCTGATTGCGCCGCTCCCGCCGAAACCGCAGGGGAGCGACATTCCAGGCAGGCCGGCGAGGTTGGTGGAGATGGTATAGATGTCCGACAGATACATCTGCACCGGGTCGCCGCTCTTCGCGCCGAAGGCGAAGGCCACGCCCGGCGTGGTTGGTCCGGCGATGAGGTCGCAATGCTTGAAGGCTTCGACAAAATCGTTGGCGATCAGGCGGCGGATTTTCTGCGCCTGCAGGTAATAGGCATCGTAATAGCCGTGTGAGAGCACGTAAGCGCCGATCAGGATGCGTCGCTTGACCTCAGCGCCAAAGCCCTGGGCACGGGTTTTCGAATACATCTCGATCAGGTCGGCATATTCCGGGGCGCGGTAGCCGTAGCGCACGCCGTCAAAACGGCTAAGGTTGGAACTGGCCTCGGCCGGGGCGATGACGTAATAAGCAGGCACCGACAGGCCGGAATTGGGCAGGCTCACCTCGACCAAGCTGGCGCCAAGCTTCTTGAGTTCGGCGAGGGCCGCATCCACGGCGGCACACACATCGGCGTCCATGCCCGCGCCGAAAAATTCCTTGGGCAGCCCGATGCGCAAACCACCCAGGGACTTGTTCAAGTCGCGCGTGTAGTCATCGGCAGGGCGGTTCAGGCTGGTCGAATCGCGTTCGTCGAACCCGGCCATGGCGTTGAGCAACAGGGCGCAGTCCTCCGCCGACTTGGCCATCGGGCCACCCTGGTCAAGCGAGGAGGCGAAAGCGATCATGCCGTAGCGGGAAACGACGCCATAAGTAGGTTTCAGCCCGGTCAGGCCGCATAAGGCTGCAGGCTGGCGGATCGAACCGCCGGTATCGGTGCCAGTGGCGGCAGGCGCGAGACGCGCCGCAACGGCCGCCGCCGAACCGCCGGAGGAACCGCCAGGCACGCAATCGGTGTTCCAAGGATTTTTTACCGGACCGTAATAGGAAGTCTCGTTGGAAGACCCCATGGCGAACTCATCCATGTTGGTCTTGCCCATGACGACCATGCCAGCCTGTTTGATTTTCGTGACAACATGGGCATCGTAGGGACTGATGAAATTCGACAATATCTTCGAGGCGCAGGTCGTAAGCCAGCCTTCGGCGCAAAAAATGTCCTTGTGCGCCAGCGGGATACCGATCAGCGGATCGTTTTCGCCACGCGCGATGCGGGCATCGGCTTCTTGCGCGGCGGCTTGCGCCTTGTCGCGGTCGACGCTGATGAAGGCGTTGATGGTCGGATTGAAGCGCTCGATGCGGTCGAGAAACAGCGTTGTCAATTCAGCGCTGGAAATCTGTTTTGCCGCCAGCGCCGCCGAGAGTTGCTTGAGCGATGCATTAATAAGAGACTGGCTCATTCGATCACCTTCGGCACCAGGAACAAGCCGGCTTCAACATCGGGAGATATTTTTTGAAATGCCTCGCGCCGATCGGTTTCAGTCACCACGTCCTCGCGCAAGCGTTGCGAGAGATCCTGGGCATGCGCCATCGGCACGATGCCGGATGTATCGACGGCCTGCATCTGCTCGATCAAGCCAAAGATGGAATTTAGTTGCGCGCCCGTCTGCTCTGCTTCTGCGGGTGAAATTTCGATGCGCGCCAAGCGAGCGATGCGCTGCACCTGATCAAGGTTCAGAGACATATGAGAGTAAGGCACTTAATTTAGGAAGCCTTATAGGTTATCATATTAGAGTTTAGGTATTAGGGATTTGATGTTTTGTTTTTCCCCTAATCCCTATTTCCCGACTACTAATCCCTATCTCACGGAATTCATTGATGTTCAGCTTTTTGCGCTCCTATTTCTCCAACGACTTGGCCATCGACCTGGGTACCGCCAACACGCTGATTTATGTGCGCGGGCAAGGCATCGTCCTGAACGAACCATCGGTAGTGGCAATCCGCACAGAAGGCGGGCCCAACGCCAAGAAGACTATCCAGGCGGTCGGCATGTCAGCCAAGCAGATGCTCGGCAAGACACCGGGCAATATCATTGCCATACGCCCGATGAAAGATGGCGTTATCGCCGACTTCACCGTCACCGAGCAGATGCTCAAGCAATTCATCAAGAAGGTGCATGACTCGCGACTGTTTTCGCCCAGCCCGCGCATCATCATCTGCGTGCCCTGCGGCTCCACCCAGGTGGAACGCCGCGCCATCCGCGAATCGGCTTTGGGCGCTGGCGCCAGCAATGTTTACTTGATCGAGGAGCCCATGGCGGCAGCCATTGGCGCCGGTCTGCCGGTGTCGGATGCGACCGGCTCGATGGTGGTCGACATCGGCGGCGGCACTACCGAGGTAGGCGTCATCTCGCTTGGCGGCATGGTGTATTCCGGCTCGGTGCGCGTCGGCGGCGACAGGTTCGATGATGCGATCATCAATTACATCCGACGCAATTACGGCATGCTGATCGGCGAAACCACCGCGGAATCGGTCAAAAAACAAATTGGCTCAGCTTTCCCCGGTTCCGAGGTAAAGGAAATGGAAGTCAAGGGCCGCAATTTGGCCGAGGGCATTCCGCGTAGTTTCACCATCTCCTCGAACGAAATCCTCGAAGCCCTCACCGACCCGCTTAACGCCATCGTTACCGCTGTCAAATCAGCGTTGGAGCAAACTCCACCCGAACTCGGCGCCGACATTGCTGAGCGCGGCATGGTGTTGACCGGTGGTGGCGCATTGTTGCGCGATATCGACCGGCTGCTGATGGAGGAAACCGGGCTACCGGTGGTCGTTGCCGACGACCCGCTTACCTGCGTCGTACGCGGCTCAGGCATGGCGCTGGAAAAGATGGATAAATTGGGTAGTATTTTCGCGAACGAGTAAACCCGTATCCGGGTAGGGTGCGTGTGGTAGAGCATGGCGTAACGCCGTTTTTAGTATCGAGTTGTTGCTTTGCGGGCATTGCCGGCCATGCTGTTGAAGACCAATCTATCGCTGCCGTTCCCTACTTTTACATGCGGGTAATATCCCCTTGATGTCCGTCGTTGGTCACCAGCCGCCTCCCTTCTTCAAGCGGGGTCCGGCGCCGTTGGCGCAGTTGGTGTTCTTTGTTTCTTTTTCATTGCTGCTGCTGCTGTTCGACCTGCGCTTTCACGCACTCGAATGGGTGCGCCAAGGCGTGGCAGTGACCGCCTATCCGCTACAGCGCCTAGCCTACGTTCCGGTGGAACTGGCAGATCGCGCCGCCGACTATTTCTCAAGTCTCTCCATGTTGCAGCAGGAGAACGCCGAGCTGAAAAAGCAGCAACTTGGCTCCGCTAACCTGCTGCTGCGCCAGGAACACCTGGAACTGGAGAATCAGCGCATGCGCGCCCTGCTCGACATGAAGCAACGTCAGTCGGTTAGCGGAGTGGTAGCGGAAATCCTCTATGCCGCGCGCGACCCTTTCTCCCGGCGTGTAATTCTCGACAAGGGCCAGCAGCAAGGCATCGTTCCCGGGCAAGTCGTGGTAGACGAATCGGGCGTGATTGGCCAGGTTACTCGCGCTTTCCCTCTTCTCTCCGAAGTGACGTTGATTACCGACAAGGATCAGGCGGTGCCTGTGCAGCTCGTCAGAAACGGCCTGCGCTCGGTGTTGTTTGGAGCTGGCCCCGGGAATCTCGAGCTGCGCTTCCTCGCCTCCAATGCCGATGTCCAGGTCGGCGATGAGTTAGTTACCTCCGGCTTGGACGGAATTTATCTGCCAGGCCTGCCCGTCGCCAAGGTAATACGTTTCGATCGTGACGTAGCGCACGCCTTTGCCCGCATTCTCTGCGTGCCAATCGCTGGCGTTGAACAGCACGGTCATGTATTAGTGCTCGGGCAACGCGAAGCGCTTCCTGCCATACCAGCCGAAGCCGAGATCAAGGGCAAATCGGGCAAGGGGAAAAAAGGCCGGAAAAAGGAATGAGCTTAGAAATCGGGAAAACACTGATAAAGATTTCTATGATGGTGAGGATACTTACCTTTGCATGGCACATCAACACATGCTCGTCGTTTCAGCTTGAAAGCCGATCACCATGATGCAACCGACCCATAGTTCGCGCCGCATTCTGCTCCCGGTACGGGGTGGCTTTATCTTCATGACGCTGCTGCTAGCCTTGCTGCTCAACCAGATTCCCTTGGGGCGATTGCCCGGTATGCCCGACTGGGTGGCGCTAACCCTAGCCTTCTGGTGCATCCGTGAACCATTCAGGATCGGCATGGCTTCCGCCTTCTTCCTTGGGGTGCTGATGGACGTCAGCTATGCCAGCGTACTTGGGCAACATTCTCTTGCCTATGTGCTGCTGGCTTTTGCTGCTGCCGGAATATCACGGCGCATCTTGTGGTTCCCGCTGGCGCAACAGGCATTGCACATCTTGCCTCTGTTTCTGGGATCTCAATTGGTCATGCTGGTTACGCGCATGATAGGTGGCGGCGAGTTCCCAGGTTTTCTCTACTTTCTTGGCAGCTTCAGCGCTGCCCTGCTCTGGCATCCTGTCACATACCTGTTATTGTTGCCACAGTATCAACCTGTCGAGAAAGATGAAAACAGGCCAATTTAGACAAAGAAGGGTAATGGGTAAACCCGCCGTGTGTCTCGCGCCTTTCCTCCTTCATAGCATTTAATGGAATTCAAGGACACTGAGCAGGAACTGCGGCAATTCCAGCGCCGTCTCACGCTAGCAGGCGGTTTCGTCCTGTTTGCCTTCGCTCTGCTATTTGCCCGGTTTTTCTGGCTGCAGGTGGTGCAACACGAGTATTACAGGACCCGTGCCGAAGATAACCGCATTTCCCTGGTGCCCATCCTGCCCAATCGCGGACTGATCCTTGACCGCAACGGTGTCGTGCTGGCGCGCAATTATTCGGCCTATACGCTGGAAATCACGCCCACCAAGGCTGAAAACCTGGAAGCAACCATCGATAGCCTGACGCAGATCATCGACATTCAACCCAAGGATCGCAAGCGCTTCAAGAAATTGCTGGACGAAAGCAAAAACTTTGAATCCCTGCCGATCCGCACGCGACTAACGGATGAGGAAGTCGCCAAGTTTATTGCTCACCGCTATCGTTTCCCCGGCGTCGACATCAAGGCGCGCCTATTCCGCCAGTATCCTTTCATAGAATCGGCTTCGCACCTGATTGGTTACATCGGGCGCATCAATGATAACGATCTGGATCGCATTGAAGAGAAGGGGGCCGAGGCAAACTATCGCGGCACTGAACACATAGGCAAGACCGGCCTGGAACAGAAATATGAGTTCGATCTGCACGGCCAAACTGGTTTCGAGCAGGTCGAAATTGATGCCGGTGGCCGCGCCGTACGCGTGCTGTCGCGTTTCCCGCCGGTTGCCGGAAATAATCTGACGCTCACCGTCGACGCCAAGCTTCAGGCCGTCGCAGAACAGGCTTTCGGCAGCCGCCGCGGCGCGCTGATCGCCATCGAACCGTCCACCGGCGGAATTCTCGCACTGGTGTCGATGCCCGGCTACGATCCCAACCTGTTCGTCGATGGCATTGATCCGCAAAACTGGGATATGCTCAACAATTCGCCCGACAAGCCGATGGTGAATCGCGCCCTCAACGGCACTTATCCGCCGGGTTCGACCTTTAAACCCTATATGGCGCTGGCAGCGCTGGAACTGGGCAAGCGCACACCCAGCCAAGCTATCAGCGACCCCGGCTACTACATGTTCGGTGGACACAGGTTTAACGACGACAAGAAGGGGGGGCATGGCATGGTCGACATGTACAAGTCGATCGTCCACTCCTGCGACACTTATTACTACACCCTCGCCAACGACCTAGGCATCGATAACATCGCCAACTTTATGCGCCAGCTGGGTTTCGGCAGCCGCACCGGAGTTGACATCGAAGGCGAATCCGAAGGTGTGCTGCCCTCGCAGGAATGGAAGAGGAAGCGTTTCAAGAAGCCCGAGCAGCAGCGCTGGTACGCGGGGGAAACCATTTCCATCGGCATCGGACAGGGTTACAACTCCTACACGCCGATCCAGTTGGCGCAGGCAATTGCGACCATAGCCAACAACGGCATCATGTACCGGCCGCACATCGTCAAGTTTATTACGGATACCAAGACCGCCGAAATTACCCCGGTCGAGCCCAAGCCGCTGCGCACCCTGCCGATCAAGCCGCAACATATTGAAACCATCAAGCAGGCCCTGGTCGGCGTAAACAAGGAAGGTACCGGCGCGCGCGCCTTTGCCGGCGCCGAATATGCTTCCGGGGGCAAGACCGGCACGGCGCAGGTATATAGCCTTAAAGGAGAAAAATATAGCGCAGGCAAGCTCAAGGAAACATTGAGAGACCACGCCTTGTTCATTGCCTATGCGCCCGCCGATCAACCCAAGATCGCCTTGGCGGTGCTAGTGGAGAACGCTGGTTTCGGTGCCACGGCCGCTGCGCCGATCGCGCGCCAGGTGCTCGATTACTACTTGCTCGGCAAGCTGCCCAAAGCCCCGGCTCCCGTCGACACATCCGAGCCGGAAGAGGAGGCAGATTAATGCTGCGCAATCTTTGGCTGCGGCTGATAGCGCCTATCGACCCGCCGTTGATGCTGTTTGCCTCCTTGCTGCTGGGCATATCGTTGCTGGTCGTTGCCAGCGCCTCCCTGGAACGGATGGGCGCCCAGATGATGAACATACTTGTGGCGCTGGTGGTGATGCGCATTGCGGCACAGGTGCCGCCGCAGAAAATCATGCGTTTCGCCTTGCCGGTATTTGTCATCGGCGTGTTGCTGCTGATTGCCGTGGCGCTGGTCGGGGATGTCTCCAAGGGCGCTCGCCGCTGGCTCAATCTCGGCTTCATGCGCGTCCAGCCCTCGGAACTGATGAAAATCGCCATGCCGATGATGCTGGCCTGGTATTTCCAGAAACGCGAAACCTATTTGCGCTTGCGGGATTATGCGATAGCGACATTGATGCTGCTGCTGCCGGTCGGGCTGATTGTCAAGCAACCCGACCTTGGCACGGCGATCCTGGTTTTTGCAGTGGGCTTTTATGTGATTTTCCTCGCTGGATTGTCCTGGAAGGTAATTATTGGCCTCGGCATTTCCGCCATTGCTGCCGCGCCCCTGGCATGGTCGATGTTGCGGGATTACCAGCGCAACCGTATCCTCACCTTGCTCGATCCTGAAGCCGACCCTTTGGGCAAGGGCTTCCATATTATCCAATCGACGATTGCCATCGGCTCAGGCAGTTTTTTCGGCAAGGGCTGGATGCAGGGCACCCAAACTCATCTTGAATTCATCCCGGAGCGTCATACCGATTTTATTTTCGCGGTACTCTCGGAAGAGTTCGGCTTGGTCGGCAACACCATCCTTCTGGTCATCTATGCGCTGCTGATCGGGCGCGGCCTGATGATCGCTGCAAACGCGCCGACCTTATTTACGCGGCTCCTGGCCGGCGCCATTACGCTGATATTTTTCACCTACGCCTTTGTCAATATGGGCATGGTCAGCGGCATCCTGCCAGTGGTCGGCGTGCCCTTGCCCTTCATCAGCTATGGCGGCACGGCCTTGGTGACGCTGTCCATCGGCCTGGGCATCCTGATGAGCATTCACAGAAATCGCATGCTGGTGCAGAAATGAGTTTTTCTCGTGTCTGCCTTCTGTTCTTTACCCTCTGTATTCTGGCTGCCTGCGGCAGTCATCCTTCCCGGCCCGTCGTGGAACGCGCCGAGCCCCCCAGGCCCGCCGCTCCACCAGCGACCGTCTCAAAGCCGGCGGCTTCCAAACCAGCCCTTGTGCTTAAACACGGCGGCGGTTTTTATCAGGATGACGGTCCGGGAGACAACCCGCCCGACAATCTCGACGCCATTGCCGATGCCGAACCAAGAATCGAGCCGCTGCACCGTTTCGCCAATAAACCCTATTCGGTGCTCGGCCGCGATTATGTGCCGATAAACACGCTACGATCATACAAGGCACGCGGGGTCGCAAGTTGGTATGGCCGCAAATTCCACGGCCAGAAGACTTCCAGCGGCGAAATCTACGATATGTACGGCATGAGCGCTGCCCACACCACGCTGCCTATCCCCAGCTATGCCCGCATTACCAATCCTGCCAATGGCAAAACGGTCGTGGTGCGAGTGAATGATCGCGGTCCATTTCACGACGACCGTCTGATCGATCTTTCGTACACGGCTGCGTGGAAACTTGGCATTGTTGGGGGAGGCAGCGCACTGGTCGAAGTCGAGAGTGTTCGACCCGGCGATACCCTGCTTGCCTCGGACCCGATAGAACGTATGGCGCAGCTTGCACTCTCCACTTCCTTTGACTCGCCAGCCAAGGCGGCTGATCCTGCGCCTCTGCCGGAAGTGAAGAATGTGCGCGGCGTATTCCTGCAACTTGGCGCCTTTGGCAACTCTGACAATGCCGAGAGTTTCAAATCACGAATCACACGCGAACTAACGGGGTTCCCCGATTTTGGCAAGAAACTGCTAGTTCAATTGCGTGGCGGCATCTATCGCATACACCTTGGTCCCTGGCAGGATCATGTCGAAGCGCAGCGCATGGCCGAACGCCTGCGCGAAATCATGGAAATCAAGTCAGTAGTAATACAGCAGTAGAGCTGTAAATCCCCGCTGATATAATGCAGTGAACGGCTGTTGGCCGCTCACTTTTGCCTCAAGATGCCCACCATGCGCAATCCAATTTCCTTGCTGATATTCATGCTCGCGTCCTTGTTCGCCTGCACCGTCCAGGCGCAAATGCTGCCGCAACCCCCAACGATAGCGGCGCGTTCCTGGTTATTGCTCGACTATGGTTCCAATCAGGAACTGGCAGGCAACAACCTCGACGCACGTGTCGATCCGGCTTCGCTGACCAAGCTGATGACGGCCTATCTTGCTTTTGCTGCCTTGAAGCAGGGGGGGCTTAAACCCGACCAGGTCGTGCCAGTATCGGAACGCGCCTGGAAGGCGCAAGGATCGCGCATGTTCATCGAACCGAACAAGCCTGTGACGGTGGATGAACTGCTACGCGGCATGATCGTGCAATCCGGCAACGATGCCTGCATCGCCTTGGCTGAGACAATTGCCGGTTCCGAGGAGGCATTTACCCAAATGATGAATCGCGAGGCACAACGGCTCGGCCTGAAAAACACCCAATTCAGGAACGCGACCGGTCTGCCGGATGCGCAACATTACTCGACCGCGCGCGACCTGGGCCTGCTTGCTGCTGCCCTAATTCGCGATTTCCCGGATTTTTATCCGCTCTATTCCCTCAAGGAATACGCATACAACCGCATTACTCAGCCCAATCGCAACCGCCTGCTTTGGCTCGACCCCCATGTGGACGGGGTCAAGACCGGGCATACCGAAGCCGCTGGTTACTGCCTGATAGCCTCTGCCAAGCGTGGCCCGCGCCGTTTGTTGTCGGTAGTGCTAGGCGCCGATTCCGACGCTGCGCGCGCCCAGGAATCGCAAAAGCTGCTCAACTTCGGCTTCCAATTCTTCGATGCGGTCAAACTCTATGACGCCAACCAGTCGATTTCCCAACTGCGGGTGTTCAAGGGCAAGAAAAAAGTCGTTGCGGCAGGCTTCGCCAATGATTTTCTGCTATCGGTGCCAAAAGGAATGGCCGACAAGCTCAAAGTCCAGTTGATCAGTCAGCAACCGCTCATCGCGCCGGTGAGCCAAGGCCAGCAGATTGCCACGCTTAAGCTTTTGCTCGATGACAAACCCTTCGGCGATTTCCCGGTAGCGGCGCTGGAATCTGTGCCGGTGGCCGGAATCTTCGGCCGTGCCTGGGACTCGCTGTGGCTATGGTTCAAGTAATCAATCTTTGGCAAACTCACTGTCTGCCATGACGATCATCTATCTGAACGGCGAATTTATGCCTCTATCCGAGGCCAGAATCCCTGTGATGGATCGCGGCTTTCTCTTCGGCGATGGCGTCTATGAGCTAATCCCTGTGTATTCGCGCCAGCCGTTCCGCCTGGCGGAACACCTGCGGCGTTTGCAGTTCAGCCTTGACGGCATGCGCCTTGACAACCCGCGCACGCCAACAGAATGGAAGACGGTGGTCGAAAGGGTCGTCGCCGAGGCGGACTTCGATGACCAGCAAGTGTATCTGCAAGTCACGCGCGGCAGCGATACACGGCGCAATCATGCGTTTCCCCAGATTGTGCGCCCGACCGTGTTCATCATGACCGAGCCATTGCTGGCGCCGCCGCAGGAGCAGCGCGACAAAGGCGTTAGCGCAGTTTCAGCGATCGATATTCGCTGGTTGCGCTGCGACATCAAATCCGTGTCCTTGCTTGCCAATTGCCTGCTGCGTCAAATTTCGGTCGAGGCCGATTGTTTCGAAACCGTGCTTTTTCGGGACGGCTTCCTCACCGAAGGCTCCGCTTCCAATATTTTCGTTGTCAGAAATGGGGTACTGCTCGCGCCACCCAAAACTCACCTGATGTTGCCCGGCATTACTTACGATGTGGTGCTGGAACTGGCCGCCGCGCATGATCTCAAGCACGAAGTGCGGGAAGTGCGCGAAGCCGAGGTTCGCTCAGCCGATGAATTATGGCTAACCTCCTCGAACAAGGAAGTGCTGCCTATCGTCAGTCTCGACGGTTCACCTGTCGGAAACGGTGCCCACAAAGGCAAGCCGGGCACGCTGTTCGCCCTGATGCATGGCTGGTATCAGCAGTACAAGGCAACGGTAATGCGCGACAGATAGACCATGTCCAGTCCATCTGATGCCACCAATCGGCCAGAGGAATCGCTGCTTGAGTTCCCTTGCGATTTTCCGCTCAAGATCATGGGCCGCAGCAGCGATGGCTTTGCCCAGGCAATACTGGAGATAGTGCAACGCCACGCACCGTCCTTCGACGGCTCGACCATGGAAATGCGGACTTCGAGCAAAGGCGCTTATCTCAGCCTGACCTGTACCATCCGCGCCACTTCGCGCCCGCAGGTCGACGCCCTATATCGGGAGCTGACCTCGCACCCGCTGGTCAAGCTCGTTTTGTAGCCCATGGATAACGACCTCATTGCGCGCCACCTAGGAATGGCCGACTACGAACCGATCTGGCGCACCATGCAGGATTTCACGCAACTGCGAACTGCCGATACGCCCGACGAGGTCTGGCTGCTTGAACATCCACCCGTATTCACCCTCGGCATCGGCGGCAAGCGCGAGCATTTGCTGCGAGACACTAACATTCCGGTCGTGAAAACCGACCGGGGCGGACAGATTACCTATCATGGTCCGGGGCAGTTGGTCGCCTATATTCTGCTGGATCTGAAGCGCCGCAAGCTTAAGGTGAGGGAACTGGTTTCGCGCATGGAGCAAGCTGTCATCGACCTGCTGGCGGAATTCGGCATTGCCGCCATACGGCATGCCGGTGCGCCTGGCGTATACATTGGCGAAGCGAAAATCGCCGCGCTCGGCCTGCGGGTCAAAGGCGGCTGTAGCTTCCACGGCCTGAGCCTAAACATAGACATGGACATGACACCGTATGCGGCCATCAACCCCTGTGGCTATGCTGGTCTGCCGGTAACTCAAATGCGCGACCATGGCGTATCCATCGACAAAAACAGCCTCGAATACATCGGAGAACAACTGTTTCGCTGTCTAAGCGACAGGCTCTACACTCATGGCTGAAACCAGCGCAAAGGAGAAGGGGGCGGCGAAAACTGCGCGCTACCCGATCAAGATTGCGCACACGCAACCGGACGTCCTGCCCAAACCCCCATGGATTCGCATCAAGGCCAATCATGATGCCGGGCATTACCACGCGGTAAAACAAATCCTGCGCCAACAGTCGCTTCACACCGTCTGCGAGGAAGCATCCTGCCCAAATATCGGCGAATGTTTCGGCAAAGGCACCGCCGCTTTCATGATCCTCGGTGATATCTGCACCCGCCGCTGTCCGTTCTGCAATGTCAGCCACGGCAAACCACTGCAGCCGGATGCTAGCGAGCCAGCGCATCTGGCTCGAACGGTTGCCGCGCTCAAACTCGGCTACGTGGTCATCACCAGCGTCGACCGCGACGACTTGCGCGATGGCGGCGCGCAGCACTTTGCCGACTGCATCGCGCAAATACGCCTATTCTCGCCGCAAACGTCCATCGAAATACTGGTGCCGGATTTTCGTGGCCGTTTGGATACCGCCCTGCAAATCCTGACGGCAACACCACCGGATGTGCTGAACCACAACCTCGAAACCGTACCGCGTCTCTACAAAAATGTCCGTCCAGGCGCTGACTACACCCACTCGCTGGCGCTACTCGGGGAATTCAAAGCACACAGGCCGGAAATTCGGACAAAATCTGGGCTAATGGTAGGACTAGGCGAGGCCGATGATGAAATCCTCAAGGTCATGCGCGCCCTGCGCGCCCACAATGTCGACATGCTGACCATTGGCCAGTATCTTGCTCCTTCCAGGGAACACCTTCCGGTGCGGCGTTATGTTCCTCCGGAAGTATTTGAAATGTATGGTCGCATGGCGCAGGCAATGGGCTTTTCCCACACTGCCAGCGCACCAATGGTCAGGTCAAGCTATCATGCCGACCAGCAAACTCGCGCAGCTGGAATACTATCAATTCCAACGATAAAAGCTACTGAACAAGGCTTTTGACTACTCTACATAGATAAACGCTACCAGAGAGTCCATGGATGCCTTGCCGAGTTTTCCCAAACTGACTCCCGATGATCGGATCTGGCGGCTGGATTGGTTCGGAGAATGCGCCTATCCGGGCAGTATGCGACGCTATGCTCAGCCCAGCATCAAGGTTGCGCTCTCTTCCCTACGATGTGATCCGGCCGATCGCACCGCACGGATCCTCCCCGATAGCACCGATCATCAGCATCAGCATGAGGTTTGGGCACCGATTGCTGCCCTGCCATTGCTGGCGATCGGCGATCTCTGGCAGCATGGGCGCCAAATCGACTCACCTGACTATCAAGTGGAATTGTTCAAGGATCTGCGCATCAGCCCAGAGACCGTCGCCTTTGTGAAGGCAGGGCTTGCGATCGATGAGCGCTTCCTCCTGCCCTTGAGTTGCCATCCCTGGCATCGGCAGTACACGCAGTCGTACTGCGTGGCCATTGCTCTCGATGAAGGACGCCGTCTCCTGGTGCCATGCGTAGAAGTAATTCGGTTCTACTTTGGGTCTTCCAGCAACTTTTTGCAGCGCCTTTTCACAACACCGCTGACACAGGAAAATCTCTGGGCTAGCAAACACTACAATTCAGCTATCCGACACTTGCATCTGGTGCTTGCCAAAAGGTTGTCGGGCATATCCGCCGCAGACATAGGCCGAATTGCCGAGAGCAAGTTCGCATGGCGTGCAGCCGCTGGCATCCATGCCTCCTGCCAGAAAGCGACAGCACTTGGACAACCCGCCTATCCCTACACCGGCTTTCCATTTGAAGGCATCACCAGCTTGGTGGCGAGTGGTATCTGGCTGCCATTTGGTGAGCAAGAGAAAGCTACTTTCTTGACATATCGGCTCCGATCTTGCTCTTATCCATTTCCATTTCACTCCTTGTCCTACGAAGCCGACGACCGTAAGGCACGGCATGCGACATCAGGCTCAACCAATGGGGAAGGCAAAAAATATTCACATAGGCGGTCTCACACGCAGAAAACCGAGTCTGCCGAAACAGACCCCGGCAACAACAAAACACAGCGCACAGGAGCATTCGCCGGTCAGCACCGCTTTCCCGATTTGCAACGTAAACAAGTTTGGAGAGAGAAGATCGAAGCCATACCACAGGCTGACGTGTTTTTGCGCCATGCTGACGGTAGTTTGGAGCAAGTGGCGATTGGTGAATCTGAAGGATATTCCACGAGGACAGGAATCGACGTCACACAGATAAGCAATGGTGGGCCAGAAGTGGGGAAGGACGTACCGCTACCCTGGTTCGTTCAGACTGGCCTGAAAAACATCGCAGCGGATTCGTCCTACGCATCAACCAGCATGGTTTTGAAAGTCATTTGCCCTGTTGGCAAGACTGAGTCCGTGTTCAGCTTGCCTGTGGTAATTGATGAAGATGGTGAGATCGCCAGTAAATTACTCTTTACCAAATTGGACGGTAGTGTGCGCCAACGGCGTGCTTGTTTTGTGGAGATAAGCATTCAAGCAATACTGTTACGATACCTATTGATCATCGAGGGACAAACGAGATCGGCTCAACCGGAAATACTGACTGCTACTAGGCCGGAGATAAATGAAGCAGTCCTATTAATTCTTAAAGACGAAGCTTGAAGTTCTGATTGACGCTATACTATGACAGTACTTTTGGCATCCAAGATGTTGCTTAGGATTCACTAATTTCACACGAGAATGATCACCCCAATTCTGCATCTAAGGTTTGTCATTCGACACCAAATTCAACTACATGTCTTCTTTAGTGCCCCACGCTGAAAGCCAAAGCTCATCAGAAAAAGAGGCTGGTGAGAATGTTCACGCTCATTTAAGTATCTCTGCGCATGTTGTGGTTCAGTTGGGCGAAGAACTTGTCACGGACGTGGAGCAGGCACTGCTCGAACTAGCAAAGAACGCTTATGACGCCGATTCCGATTCCTGTGAAGTTCACATTGAACCGGACTGGACGCTAAGTCCTGACGATGAGGTTTACAACCTACTTTTCGGAGATTCGTACGACGAGAATGAGGAAAAGCAACCGTTACCGGTAGGGCGGGTACGCGTTCGAGACAACGGAACTGGCCTGACACAGGATGCACTTGAAAAGGGCTGGCTCAGGATCAGCGCTTCGATTAAGCGCAAGAAATCAGGAGAGGCAAAAAGTAAGACGGTACGTGGGCGAACACCTGTCGGTGATAAAGGTCTCGGCAGATTGGCCACAATGAAAATTGGCCAAGTGCTGCGCATGAAGACGGCCGTTGAAGGGGAAAATAAATGGCGAACTGTCACCTTTTCCTGGAATGACTTTACCCAAGATCGCACCCTTGAGGAAGTTCCGGTGCTTGTTGGCGAGGATTTAACCGAGGCGGTGGACGGCACCGGTACGATCATTGAACTGATAGGACTGCATGAGCCAGAGCGCTGGCGTGATACGAACTACATCGAGCGACACCTCCTGCCGAACTTGTCATCCCTAATCAACCCGTTCCTGACTCAAGATCGTTTTACGATTGTGCTGCACACAGCGGGGAGGACACACGAACTGCATAGCCTCGACGAAGATACATTCAACCTCGCGTCAGCCAAGTTTAAGTTTTCTTGGGATGGCCAATCTCTGAAGCAGGAAGTCCAGATAGCGCCTTCACTGTTTAGAGGCCTACGCGGAGAGGAAAGAGAGGAGAGATTTTCAGACCTCTTTGGTGAGCAGAATTTACCAGTTCTCAAAGAATGGCTTCAGAACGACAAAAAACTCACAGACCTTGGTCTTACGTTCACTGTCGGTAAACCTTGGTTCTTTGGGCTTGCCGATCAATTTCCTGGGAACCCATTCCCCGCAGATCCGTTATTTCCTGGAGGCATAGATCCTGGACCTTTCAAGGCAGAACTCTATTACTTCATGTTTCATCAAAAGACCCAGGAAAAACTAAAACAAGCGGGAACAGATACTGCAACGCTTCAGGCGATGGCTCAAGTCGCAATTTTTCGGGATGGTTTTCGAGTACGTGCACAAAAAGATTGGTTACGAATTTCTGAGAGCGTAACTTCCGGATCCTCATTTTATGGATTACGACCGAACAATACTATCGGTTACTTCTCTCTCTCAAATGAAAGGAACCTCCGGTTGATCGAAAAATCAGACCGTGAAGGTTTTGTAGATAACCACGCATATCGTGGGTTCATGGTTCTCGGACTGCGTTGCCGAGATTTTGCCGATCGAGTTCTTGAAATAGCCAGAACGTCGGTCCGACGCTTCGAGACTCGCGACCCCATTTCAGAAATAGAACGGCCACATAGTCCGAAAACACTTTCTCGACAAGCAAAAGAAACGCACGAGAAATTACAGTCTGGTGTTCATGGTCTACAGGCAAAGCTAGGCGATACTCGCAAAGCTCTAGCTGATGCACGCGAAGTCGCTTTGCTTGCCACCGGAGCAAAATGGGGTGCCACTGAGGTTAAGGAATTACAAACTACTGTCGATGACGCCGTTCAAAGACTAGCTGATGTGTCGAAAGCGTTGGATGAGATTGATTCGCAAGTTAAGCACCAGACTCGTGTTACAAGCTTAATAACGCAATTCAGTGAAGACGATCGCGAATATGCCACGAGACTGCTTGAGGCCGCGGCTGTTGGGTTGGCAGCGAGGTCACTTTCACATGAATTGCATCAGCACGTTCGGCAGCTGCGAGATGGTATATCTAGAATTCATGAGGTAAATAGGACTATTCGCAACCAAAAAATCTCGGAAGGAGTGCGTCTCCTGACCAGCACGACACGTGAGCTAACAAAGACGGTTGCTGCAATTGACCCTCTGCTTCCTGGCACTCGCTCCATCAAAGAAACAATTGGGGTAGGAAAGTTCATTGAAGAATATATCGATGCACGGAAAGGGGCGGCTACACGCGCTCAAGTCGAACTGAATTGGTACCCCGATAGCATTGGCCGTGACATAAAGATACATTTTAGTCGCAGTCGGTTCGCTCAGGTTCTTGAGAATCTCTTCCAAAACAGTCTGTATTGGCTAAAACAAGGGCCACTCCCTGACTCACGCATCCGTACTATTGAGATTAGGGCAACTGACACAGGATTCTCATGGTCCGACAGTGGCCCGGGAATTCGTCCGTCACTTGAGTCGTCAATTTTTGATGCGTATGTGTCAGATAAACCTGCTTCTGAAGGCTCTGGACTAGGCTTACACGTGGTATCAACGTTCCTTGAGCTGGAGCGTTGCTCGATCCAGCTGGGAACTGAACGGAACCCACTCAATCGCCGCTTCCGATTTATTGTGGATTTACTCCCAGCAACGGCAGAGGCTAAGCAGTGCCAACTTGTGAATTGAGCATGAGGGAAGTGTCATCACTCTTAGAACGCTTGGATGTCTCCGCTATTTACTGGATTGACGACGAGAATGCCAGCGACGACGAACTCGATATTAATAAACTAGTACCTCTGGTAGCTTCAGGCCTGAGTACCGCTTCCGAGAAGCAACAAACGGCCGCGCTTGAGATACTCCGCAAACTCCCCAACGCAGCGAATGGTCCTCGACAAATAGCAAGAGCTGTCCAAACAGCCTTAGCGGAGAATGATCCAGTTTCGACAGCGGAAACAATAGAACTACAATTGACTCAGAAACTGTCGAGCTGCGTAGAAAATATCAGACCGATCTTAAGTGGCATGTTGAATAAGCTGCCACAGCCACTTAGGCCCCATGAAAAGGAAGCGCTATCACAGACATTAGCGCCTCCAAGTAATGGTAAATGGTCGTGGTGTCCATTATCTTTTACAAGATGGCATAAAGAACACCATGCCATTCTTTCGTCCCATGTTTCTAATACTAGTCGTGCGCTCCTAATCGTTGATCTTCAAAACACTCTGGAAATGGACCCAACTAGTGGCATCGACATACTGAGCCAGTGGGCCGAAGCACTAGAGAAAAGCCAGCCACGCCTGGAGGTGCTTATTGTTGCGCTAACAGGGCAGGTAGATCCGGATCAGGAACTCCGAGAGGGGCGTCAAATCACATCAAGACTATTCAAGAAAACGGCTCCACCTCTTCCCGTCTTTGTGGTATCGAAGAACCGCCTACAGGGCGAAGAATTTCAAGAGGCAGTAGAGCGTACCCATGAGGCCATCGGACATGTTCTAAGTCGCGTGCGCTCTTGTCAGATACATCTTGAGCTTGCCCAAAACTTCAAATCGCTGTTTGCTGATTCAGTTGAATGTGCATTCTCGAAGCTTCAGCAGCTTAGTATCGAGGAGTTGTTACTGTCGGTGTCTTCCTCGTCTTTCGTCGAGGGGGCATCAGAAGTCGATACCCTTCTAAGAATGGCAACGATTGCCCAGCGTCAGGCATTGCTCAACGGGCTTGCAACCAACCAACTGATCCAAACGAGCCTAGTTGAATTACGAGGGTTGGAGGTGGACGTTAAACGGGATCACTTGGACTCTGTCGAAGGCCTTGAAGACTTGCGCAGTAGTGAGCTGCATGACCCAGGGCCGATCGTAAATGCCTTGCTTTCCCCCTTATCCGCTGGCGACATATTTGAGTTCAAGCGGGAAGGAGAACAAACCAATACTTATTTCGTACTTATCGCTAATGCTTGTGACTTGATGTTGCGTAGCAAAACTGGAAAGCGGCAATTGGATAGTGCATTGCTCTTACCCCTGATGTCTTCAACCGATGAGGACAAACAGTTTCTCAGGCCAATTGAATATTTTCCTCCCAACTCCCCATTGGCGGGAAAGTTAGTATGGGTTAGTCTGCGAAGGTACTTATCAGTAACATTGGATGTCTTAGATTTATGCTGGACTAACGCAGAGGGTGACTGCCATTGGTCACGAAAGTCCGACTTACCAGACAATCTTCAATTTCTGACTGCTCAGGCGAAGCGATACGAGATTGTCTCTAAGCGTCTCACTGCGGCAAATGCAGAGATGGTTCGACAACTAATCCCTTATAGCTATCCTGTTATCACTCCAGAACCAACTGGAGACGGAATTCAGTCTGTCGATTTCCAGATAAAAAGGATCGGGAGATTTGCCAGTGCCTTGACCGTTGAGCTTATCCAAAAAGTTGCACAGGTCTTGGCGCGCCCATCAATTAGTCATGACTATTCTGGAGCAAAGACTGAATAGCAGCAACGCAGATGCTGCCATCGCTGAACAGTAACCCCAGCGGACTACATCTGATTGTTATGTTCGATCATTTGACTGGGGTGGTGTTTTCGAAATCAGATTCCAGGGTCAGACAACAATGACACTGTTAGGCACCGACAACAACAACTATCTCGTCCTGCATCGTACTAGAACAACTATTGCGAGTGGGCATGCGTTTGCTTGGTATGGGACGCAAGAACTGAGCGACGCGACGTAGTCCATAAGCCTCCAGAAACTCAAGAACAATTTGATCCAGCGGAACTCTCTTCCTATCAAGTGAGCGATTCCCTAGTGTCCAAACCATATAACCATTGGCAGCCATTAAGCGTGCCAAGGATTGGACACAGTCATGAAGATCAAAACAAAACCCACTCAGTCGTTTTGCATATGACGAGTTTTTGTCATCCATGTTTTGGTAGAACTCTTTGAATGCATCTGACTTAGCCGCCATCAATTCTGCTTTATCCTGAGCTTTTCTTAATGATCCACCTATGCTCGCCGAGTCAATCGCATGAGTGTTTGAATTGATATTGGGCGGAATCGAGTCATCAATATCACTTAATGGAATCCAGTTTAATGCGAGGTAAGAAAACTGGCCGTAAGGAATTGTGGTTGCATTGTCTCCATATGGCGGAGAAGTAAAGAGCAAATCGTATCGGTCTCTTGTTGTAGTGGTATCTAAGCTCGTGACATCTTGGAAGTTAACTCCTACACGTCCTCGGTAGCATCCATCTTCTAGCAAGCCACTTTTTACAAAAACGTCCTGTTGATCAAGCACTCGCTGAACATTTGCGCGAACCACCGTGCTGAATACACTTATTAAGTCGTCAGCGGTATCGTCAATTTCTTCCTCGGGGCGAATATGGAGTTTATAGGTTGATGGGCGGGAGTTGCTGCGTTGCCGGATAGTCTCTGCCATCGAGAGCCATAAAAAGCGTCGAATCCAAAGGTCGGGCTCGCGCTGTATAGCGCGATGAATCCGAGATAAACCGATTGACGCACCTTTTGTGAACCATTTGCTCTGTCCAGAAAATGAAACTGCGTATGAACAGCCTCTATCACTAGTAATTTGGGCAAGTAATTCCGATATTCGTTCTGGTAGCCTGTCGACCTGGAATGGTCCAGACTTCACTTTACAAGCTAAGATGGCCAAGGGATTGATGTCATATCCTGAAAAATTCAGGCCTTGTTCCATGGCCTCTGTCAGCATAGTCCCGCCGCCAACAAAGGGATCTAGGATGTTACGAACGTTACCATGCTCCTCGCATACAATCTCGAGAAGTTTTGCCTGCATAGTGGGGATCATCATCGCGGGATATCGAATCAATCCGTGAACGCCTTCCCGCTGGGCTTGTTTCTTAAAAGCCCAATACTCAAGGTCGTCACCAGAAAGCGATGTGATTCTGGTAACTATTTGGTGATCAGTTGGTGTTTGCGCCCAGCTCGTAATCATTTATTGACTCGGCCGAACGGATAGCGAAAATTCAGCGGCCAGGTCAATTATAGGGAAGAACCTAAAATAAAGCCAGGCTTGTAATCACTCTTTAATTAGCCCCGCGCACATTGGGAACGGAGCCCAACTGTCAGTCCAACCCGCGTCGCCAATCTGAAAACCTTCTCGCCAGCGTCCGATACCAGCCTGGCGCATCATAAAAATCCTTGATCATCAGGTTGTACTGCACCGCCTTGGCCAACCAGGCATTTCTTAGCCGATGCTCCAGATCGACCATCAACCAAAGCGCACAAAGCAGCCATTGATGCCGTTCATCCCGTCGACGCTCCTCGATGTAAATTCTTCTAGTCGGCCGCACCAAGGGCGACAAACCAATCTGCTCCACCAAATAGCGCTGTAACTTCCCTTGATTTTGCCTAGCTCCCATCATCATGCAAAACTGGTGAAGGACAGACAGGAAGCCCAGGTCGAACTGCCCAACTTCTGCAATTGGCCTACCCAGCGACCGCAGCATCTCATCAAATATCTGGCGCAGTTCTTCGCTTGGGAACCACGCCGGTCTGTTCTCGGCATCCCGGAAATCGGCACCACAAGCATGGCAGACAGACATTGGATTCGCATCCCAAAGCTCTTTTCCGAAATCGCCGCGATGAAGCATGACCGATGCTCTACAGTTCGGGCAGGCGTCGTACAGATCGACCTGATGGATCGGGCAATAAGTGAGCAGTGCGATTCGCCAGCATTTTCGGAAGTATGGTTCAGTATCTGCGGATAGGCATGCTGGACAGAACTGCAGGCCGTGAGCGGTATGGTGCGTTCCGTAGGCACATATTGGAAGAACCCACCGCAGTTGCCCTACGCTCTGCGTGTGCCGGTACAGATGGCCTTGGTAAGCGACCAGCGTAGCCTCGATTACCTTCTGAAAAGGTACGCCGCTGTGCCGGCTGATTGCCTCGACCAGCCAAGCAGGGGCTGACCGGTCAATATCCCGATTCCAAGGAGATTTGTCGGTGCCAAACAGGATCCGAGACAAGGTATGCAATTTGATGCCGTTGGCCCGAGCAATCCGGATAAACCAGGAAGAGAGCAACTCTCCTGGCAACGGCTTCGGATGGGCCGGCCATAGACATCCGGAGAGCATGATTCACGCTCAGATGCCTTCCGGCTGGCTCCGCCGGCGAGAAGGGGCTACCCAGCGAATCGTTCCGAGCACTTTGCCATCGATGCATTCGTGGCGGGTTTCTACTGCATGCACGGCAGCGTCCACGAGCAACTGGGAGATTTCACCCAGATAGCCCTCGCTCATGCTGTAAATTCGATCCGCCAGGGAGCCCTCATGAAGATCCGATCGCAGGCGTAACGGCAGCATCTTCTCGAAACTCATCAACAACCGCAAAAAGTTGTCGTCGTTATCCCAGCGGGGCAGTACTGCATGATCGAAGCGGTTCGAAAGCTGGGGATCTGTCTGGATGGCGCGGAAGGCACCCAGGGTACCGACGGCCACAATGGGTATTTCCAGCTCGTTGCCGAGGTACTTGATGACGTTGAGAAACGCCTTCTGCCGGCTCAGGGTGCCGGCGAGGATATGATGTATCTCATCGATCACAAGCAACCGCAGATCGACCTGACGCATCAACTTCAATGCCTGGAACTGCTTACGGTCGACCCTATCACCTGGCTTGTAGGGAGCAAACAGCAGTTCCAGTATGGCATTGTAGAAACGATTCTCGTCCGGTACCGGCGGTGCCTGCACATACAGCACCGGTACGGAGATTGCCTCGCCCTCGGGGTTGTCTGAAGGTGGGTGCTGAGCGCAGAAGCGTTTCACCAGCATTGTTTTACCGTTGTTGGTATCGCCTACCACCAGCAGATTGGGCATACGATGGGATTTCGGGTACGTCAGTAAGGATTCCAATCGAGCCAGGGTGTCCTTAGCCGATCCAGCGCGGAGAACGAATATAGGTGATCCGCTCCGCATCCGTCCGATCGAGGTAGGCCGCCGCTTTGGGGTGCAGATCAGCCATCATGCAGATCATCCATGTCGTCGAAGGGCTGGATGTGCGTCGGTGGCCGTTTCGGTGGAATCGGCGGCAGGCTCTCCGGCGGCGTTTGCGCAGGTAGATGATCCCGAGCATTTGTGAGACCTACCCGTTTCCGCTCCTGGTCGCGTCGGACTTTGCGGGTGAGTTTTTTCGCATTCGCCTCGATGAGCTGCATCTGCTCGTAGGCCGCAAAAATTCGATTCTCATCGACAGGGGCTTGGGATTGCTCCTCCTTCGTTCGCTTCTCCGCCTTGCGCAATTCCCAGATGCTGATCGCAGGATGCGAAGTGTTTCGATAAGGAATGGCGAAATACTGGTGAACCTCCGGGTCGTAGAACCAGATGCTACTGATGTCGCGCGGATCGCGCCGACAGAGGAATTTCCGTTTGCGTTTGGGTTGATCAGGGTCGACTTCGTTAACCCAGCGCCGCAGCACGTCGTGCTGGTATTCGATGCGGTCCCAGGCAATTCCGTAGTGTTGCACTGTGCGGGTCTCGAAGGGCATCAGGTCGAGTTTCAGTTTGAGTTCGTCGGTGATGCGTGCCGGCAGACCAGTGCCGGGATTTTTGGTAGTGCCGACAATGCCTTCCTGCCATTTGGCGATCGGCGGCTTGCCCAACTGGCTATGCGGACGTTGGTGATAAATATCGACGCACAATTGGGTAAACCAACGCTCGAATTCATCAAGGCTCATCGATGCTTCGCCATCCGAATCGTACTCGCCTCGCTGGCCGGGATTAGAAAAGGTAGTGCCGGCCAGACTGTGAATCTCTTCGTTGAGCGTTCCCAGCAGGCGTTCGATGTGGGCGCCGTAGTGCGGCGTTGCCACCGGTCGCCACTCCAGGCTGATGCCGTATTCCTTGCACGCCTTCTGCAGCATGTTGCCGCGAAATTCCTTGGCGTTGTCCGCGTGGATAGTCCGAGGGATACCCCAGCAGGGCCAGGACGTCTCAATGCCCAACTTGGCAAGCCATTTCTCTTTCGGCAGGAAGGCGTGGGCCAGGCAGAGTCCCAGGGAGAGATTGCCTGGCGGATCGAAGGATATGTAGAGGCCCAGCACCATCCGGGAGAACACGTCTATCAACAGCGTCAGCCAGGGACGGCCGATGGGTTGCCGGTGGATGTCGTCCACCAGGATGATATCCACCGGCGTGTGGTCTATCTGGACCACGGACAAGGGAAAATCCGCTCCCGGAAAGTGCCCCTTGAGGGGTGCATAAGCGTCTCTTGCCGCCTTGTTGCCCTCACGCGCCTTGGTTTTCTTATAAGCATCGAGTTTCCTGATGCGATTGCGGATCGTGTTGGGATGCGGGGCCTCGATTTTTGCTTTTGCGCAAAGCCTCTCCACCTCTCGGATGATTTTCGCCACCTTGGGTTTCTGCTTGGTCAGATATTGGGCATCAATCGTGTCGGAGAGAATCTTTTCCGCATCGGACGAGAGCATTGTTTTACCTTTGTCCTTGCGCTCCCGGCGTACGAAGGCGGTCAGTTTCCCAGTCGTCTCAAAAAGGCGTAGCCACTGGTACAACGTCACATAGTGGACACCGGTTTCTTCGGCACGCGCCAGCACATCTTTCTTCGTGCGCTCTAATTTATCCAACAGAGGCTTGATAATCTCGTATTTATGCTCCGCTTCTGCGAGAGCCTCTTTATCGTGTGCATTCAGGTCTTTTTGTGGCGAGACCTGCAACGGTTCCGCAGACGACAGGTCGACTATCTGGGCTTCGACCAGTTTTCCTGACTCGGGGTCGAAAAGCACCACCTTTACGAAGTCTTCCGACTCCTGGCGAATGATGTGGCGCTTGCCTCTGAAAAACACCGTTGCCCCGTAATTGAGTGACAGCGGGGGAAGTTGGTTGGTGGTCATGACGTACTCCAGATCGTCGAGTCCATATTCAGTTCACACTCCAGATCTGCGGCAACCTGGTGATGAACCATCAGATACCAGAGTACCGGGAACCATTCAGCTTGCTGCCGAGAATCGGGAAATAGAGATTGGATCAGGTTGCGTGGCGTTGTCGTGCCTATCGACCGAAGTTGCTTGAGAAGGAGTTCAGTCGATGTTGCGGGAACCTGGCGAAATTTGAACGACATAAGGAAGCGAATGTTGATCAGATACGGGGTACGTATTTCCACCTCGCTGATCAGCCGAAAACGCCAGTTCCTTTGCCGGGCGACACGGATGCCCTGGCGAAATTTTGGGTGTAGCGTAGTCCAATCCTTCTTGAGGTCAGCACGGTATTTGACTTCACACAGCCATGGGACTCGACCAGTATCGCCTTTGAATTCGACCAGCACGTCCGGAGTGTAGCTGCGGGGGACTCCTTGCTTATCGCGCCACTCGATTTTGAGGGGCTGTACCTCGAAGCGATCAACTTCCGGAGAGAATTCCAGTAGGGCTAGGAAGTCGCGTTCTAGGGTAGACTCGAACTGAGCAGCACCCAGAGCCTTGGATGATGCCGCAACACCAGTTACGTTGCGGTAATTCTTGGGAACCTTCCGTATCGGCATTTCGAACAAGTTGCGTAGAAGTTTGTAATTACAAACATTGGAAGCACATAGCTATGTTCAAACTAGCCCATATTGGTAGGTTTTCAAGTTATTTCGGCTTTATGAGCGGGGCAGAGTGTTGTAACTGACAACCTGTGGAATAAGGCAGAAAAACATCAAGCGGCTTTACATTGCTCGACACAAGCACCTAGAATGGCAACTCACAAACAAGGTGTTGCGCTACCAAAATAGTACCGTAATTTGTGCGAGAATTCCTCGCTCATTTACTTACTCCATGAGTGCCGGAGGCTAGAAAATTGCTGGTGAATGCAATCAAGCTGATGCCGATGCAGGCCGCTAAAAACATTTTAACCGGTGGCAACAATGCAGCGACTCCGTATTTCAGGCGCAAGGCATCGGCACCTCTCAATGAAAAATTCGGGCCAATTGTCAAAAATGCCATAACCAAGGTTAAACTGGCGGACGAATATGAAGCGTTCGCCGGTAAGGTAACAAGCTTCGGTTTGATCAAGCAACAGGATATGGGCTTTGAAACCATGTCACGCAAAAGGCGCTTGATAACCACGTATTTCATGATCACCGAAAAAGAGAAAGCAATTCGCAAGAATCCGATTGCCGCCACCGGTAATCCGGCAAAAAATTGACATCCTGAAGGGGGAGTAAGCGAATGAAAGTAGACCTGCGCAAGATATATCGTTTTGAAGCTGTTGAGCATCCGGCAGGTACACCCCTGCCTACGGGGGGCAATGTGTTTTACGAATGCTCATCATGCAATGTCGTCGTCAGTTCCGTGCCGTTTACTCCAGCCAAATGCAATTGCGGTAATCTGGAAGGCAACAAGGGCAAGGTCGAAATTCGCGAACCTGACAAGGTCAAGGTAGTTCACGGCAAGCTGAAGTAATCTACGCTTGGCCTCAGGCGGAAGAAGCAAACTCCGGCAACTTGCCATTTTACAATGGCGGGTTGCGGAGGTTTATTTGTGTGTTGGCGCAGAATCCATGCCAGAACTGCGGCCTACATGCGCTTGGCTTAGAGAGTCGGCGGCCAGCCAAAGCAGTCCTTTCGCGCTAGTCAGTGTAAAATGGCTGCCGGTCACACAAAGCATCATTCCGGTAGCGCTCGTAGCTCAATGGATAGAGTACTGGCCTCCGAAGCCAGGGGTTGTGGGTTCGATCCCCGCCGAGCGCGCCAACACTTCTTATGACGAAATCTTCCGGATATCGCCCGGAAGACAAAGCTTTTATCCATTTCGAGCAATACTAGGCTTGTGCTTTTTCCTTTAAAAGCAGAGCCAATCGAGTAGTTGTATACTGCGCACTCTTGCAAGCTTGTTCTCAACGCAAACTCTGGAGCGGACTTCGGTGGGCATTCTCACATCAACGTGTAGTTTCACCCCCGGATTTAGAAATCTATTCGACTTGTCGAGACGATTGCTCCTCGTGGCCTTGGTTCTGTCGCCCGCTGTTTCTCTGGCGGTTGGACTCGGGAACGTAAATGGCACGGCAACCCTTGGACAGCCTCTGCGAGTCGAGGTCGCCTTGGTCGGCGCGCTTACACCGGAAACGACTGCCGAGTGTTTCAAGCTGCGCCCGCCCATTGAGGAAATCGATCGCGAATACATCCTGAGACAGGGCCAGATTCAACTCAAGCGTGACGCGAACGGAGCCAGGCTGATTGTCAGCTCTGTTTCACCGATCCAGCAACCCGTCATCCAGTTCTCCATCAATGTTGGTTGCGGGCATGAACTGGCCCGTGACTACAGCTTGCTGGTCAATGTTCCAGGCATTGCTGAAGCGATTTCCTTGCCCAGCGTCCCTGCCGTGCCGGCTGCTGCGACCATATCCAAACAGGCCGTGGCCGTCTCCGCTCCTACCGTCAAAGAATTGCCTCCGCCATCCGTGGCAACCGTGCCAGACACGACCCTGCTCAAGCTCTCTCGCCAGCTTTACCCGCTCTCGCCCAGGACGCGCGAAAAATTCATCAGCATGATGCTCGATGCCAATCCAGAATTGCGCGACCGCCATCAAGTCATCGCCCCCAGCGCCGAACTCGTGTTTCCTGCAGACCTACCCGCAAAGCAAAAGCAGCAGATTTCCGCCCCGGCGCAGGCAAAGAAACCCGTTCAGGATGTCCAGACGAAAAACCCTACCCGTGCAAACGCGCCAAGGAGACCCGCTTCGCGTGAAGCGCGGGGCCGCCTGACGCTTAGTCCCGTTACAGAAGGTGCATCGGCAGCCGAGACAGAACGGCTCATGGCGATGCTGGCCGATCAGGCGCGCACCCAGGCATCTATTGCAGAAAACCTGAGCAAGCTTGAGACGACTTTCGAACAACTAAAAATCTATGTGGTCAGTCTTGAACAAAGGGTACAGCAGGCAGAGGCCGCCAAACCGCCACCACCGGCAAAACCTGAACGCGGTTCTACAGACTTCATTGAACTACTGCTCGCGGTACTGTTCGGCGGCACCGTTGGAGCGGCAACTTTGCATGCTTTCCTGAGTCTCATGCGCCGCAGACAAAACCGGCAACCGGTAAACGCCTGGAATGCCTTTTCTGGCGCAGGATCCTCGCCCAATTTTGGTGGCGTTGCGCTGGGGGGAACAAATGGCAACCTTCCTACCGCCGAAAAAGATCCCGATACCGTTTCACTGCCCGAAACCCCGGCCCGGACAGGCCAAGGTTCCAACGCTAAACATAGCGCCACGCAAGACGATATCGTGGTTGTCGAACATGACTTCGACTTTGTTTCGCCGAAGTCGAAAAAACCCTGAACAGACCCAGGCGACTCAGCCGCGGCCGCGCACAAACTGCAAAGTAACCTCTGCCACGCGCTTGCCGAAGATTCGGGCAGTTTCAAGGTCGCCCGGCGGTGGGGCGACATCCGTTCCGGCGTCGGAGGACGACTGCGCCATGGCGCCGAGGAACGAGCCGACATAGTTCACGTCATTGCGTTGTGCCTTGCTGCTATTGGCCGGCATCAAGCCGGTGCCAACCCATATCATGCTGTGCTGAGCGGCGAAGATGGCGAGTTGGATCAATGAATTGAGCTTGTCGCCGTTCATGGTAGCCGAGTTGGTAAAACCGGCAGCAATTTTGTTCTTCCATTCCTGGGCCGCCCACGCTTTAGAACTGACCTCCATGAATTCCTTGAACTTGGCCGTGAGGCTGCCCATGTATGTTGGCGCGCCGAAAATAATTGCATCTGCAGCCGCCAACTCTGCCCAAACCACATCGTCGAGCTTATCGACCGATACTAGCTTAGCTTCGATGCCGGCTACATTTTGTGCGCCCCCGAATACCGCCTGAGCCTGTTTTGCGGTGTGGCCGTAACCGCTGTGGTATACCACCATTAATTTCGTCATGGTTTTATCTCCTCGCAGTAGGTAAATCGAACATAAGTATTTCGGCATCTTCTTTTGCCACAATTGAAAGTTTTGCTTCTTCCTTAATCTTGGCGCCATCGCCACTGCCAAGCGGCAGGCCGTTTAGCGTTATCGCACCGCGCACCACATGCAAATAGGCGCGTCTGCCTAGGGCAAGTTTGTGTTCCAGATGCGTTTCTGGAGTCAGCAGGCTGGCAAAAAGACGGGCATCCTGATGGATGGACAGGCTTCCTTCGTCACCATCGGGCGAAGCAAGCAGGCAGAGTCGATCACGTTTGTCGGCATCCGGGAATGTTTTCTGTTCGTATTCGGGAGGGCATCCGAATACATTGGGCTCAATCCATAGTTGCAAGAAATGAACGGTCTCGCTGTTCGATGGATTGAATTCGCTATGTTGCACACCTTCGCCGGCGCTCATGCGTTGCACTTCACCGGGCCGGATTACCGAACTGTTGTTCATGCTGTCGCGGTGCTGCAATGTGCCAGAGAGTAGATAGGTGATGATTTCCATGTCGCGATGACCATGTGTGCCGAAGCCTGTGTCGGGCGCGACAAAATCCTCATTGATTACGCGCAACACCCCCCATCCCATCTCGGCCGGGTCATGGTAATCGGCAAAAGAGAAACTATGGAAAGTTCGCAACCAACCGTGGTCAGCATGACCACGATCATTCGCTTTTCGTAACTGGATCATGGTAACAGTATAGTTGAGCCGGTTATCTTGCGCGTGGCCAAGTCGGCCTGTGCCTGCGCCGCATCGCGTAGTACAGCACTTCGGAGCCACCGGTTGATAGCGAAACCTCGCTAGTCAAAGTTTCATGATAACCCCGCCTATCCGATGATGTAATAATCCCGTCCTGCTGTGGCACAATTCGTTCATCGAGATTTGAGGGGGAGTTACCATGAAACACGTCGTCTTCAACCAGAAGGGTGGAGTTGGCAAAAGCACCATCACCTGCAACTTGGCAGCAATTGGCGCGGCGCAGGGGAAAAAGACGTTAGTGGTCGACCTCGACCCACAGAGCAATTCGAGCCATTATCTGCTTGGCCGTGGCGCCGATGAGGCTGAACTGACATTGGCCGATCTGTTCGATCAGATACTGAATTTCAAGCTGCACCCGCATGCCACAGAGGATTTCATTTCCCCCACGCCATTCGAGAACCTGCACATTCTGCTGTCGCATCCCTCGCTAGGGGAATTGCAGGGAAAACTGGAGTCGCGCTACAAAATCTACAAGTTGCGCGAAGCGCTCGACTCGCTCGAAGACTTCGATGTGATCTGGATCGACACCCCGCCAGCTTTCAACTTTTTTACACGTTCGGCGCTGATCGCTGCCGATACCTGCCTGATTCCCTTCGATTGCGACGAATTCTCGCGCCGCGCGCTTTACACGCTGCTCGAGAATGTTGCCGAGATCCGCGCCGACCATAACGACAAGCTCACCGTCGAGGGCATAGTCGTCAATCAGTTCCAGTCACGCGCCAACCAGCCGCAAAAGGTAGTGCAGGAATTGCACGGCGAGGGACTGCCCGTGCTGAAAAGCATTCTTTCAGCCTCGGTCAAAATCAAGGAGTCCCACGAGCAGGCCAAGCCCATGATCCATCTCGACCCGCGCCACAAGCTGGCGCTGGAATACGCCGCGCTCTATGCCGAGCTGGAGGCAGTGCGAAAAGCTGCGGCCCGCAAACGTTCCTGAGAGAACGCCGGCGAGCCGCAACGAACCGCTGAACAGCGGTTTTCAACGTTTCGATTTGCCCCCCGTCTTGGGTTTGTCCTGAGGAGCGCCACCAGTACACCCGCATGAAGCAAAGGCGGTTCTCGCATCGTTCATGAATTTGAGCGCAGATAGGAATGGCTCCGATCCGGCGGGGGCATCCTCAAGCGACTTGCAGACACAATCGGTAAATTCCAGGGCTTTCATTTCGCTCTGCCTGACTATATCCATCTGGTTCTGGTTCGCAGTCGAGCAGACGCTATTCCAATAAGCCACGGCCTTTTCCAATTGTCTCCAGGCCAGGTCGGTCTGGATCGCATGCAGTGTCTCCATGTTGTCGGCCGATTTGATCTCTTTCACGGTCTCGACATGATCCGCCAGATTGTCCTTGATTGCCTGAATTTGCTGGGTACGCAAGCGCTCTGCACCGCACAAGTAGGTATCCATCACATCAATCGTCGATTGAAGCCCAGCCCGATAGAGTTCATACAACTGGTCATTCATTTGGAACATGTTATATCTCCGATAAAAGAGGTAAAAAAACCTTTTCGTCTGCGGTCAGTATTGTCCGTCGCAAGCTTAATTATCTGGCTGATCAGTTTCCTAAATTCAATATAGCCAATCCATGTTATATATTCTACCTGCCTACAGATAGCTGGTAAGTCAGGGATTCCCCGATGGCGGAAAGTTACGCAGGCGTCAGCTTTGCCACTGAGAGCGCCAGCCATTTCACGCCAGCCCCGCCAAAATTCACCTGGACGCGGGCATCGTTGCCGGAACCCTCTGCGTTAACGATGACACCGGCTCCGAACTTCGCATGCTGTACGTTCTGTCCGATGCGCCAACCGTTTCCCGCATTCGCGTTATTCATGCTGCCAAGGCCACTCTGCTGCGCCGGACGCGAGGACGGTACGCCCTGATTGGAACGGCTGAAATTAGGCGTGGCGGCATAGCTCTCCTTGAACTTCGGCGTCAACCACTTGAGCAGCGCCACCGGAATTTCGTCAAGGAAGCGGGATTGCGTCTTGTAGCGCGTCTGGCCGTGCAGCATGCGCGTCTGCGCGAAGGAGAGATAAAGCCGCTGGCGCGCCCGCGTCACGGCGACATACATCAGGCGGCGTTCCTCCTCCAGCCCCTTGGCTTCGAGGATGGCGTTTTCGTGCGGGAACAGTTCTTCCTCTAGTCCGTTGATGAAGACCACGTTGAATTCCAGCCCCTTGGCGGAATGCACCGTCATCAATTGCACGGCGTCATCGCCCTCGCCCGACTGATGTTCGCCCGCTTCCAGCGCCGCATGCGCTAAGAACGCGGCCAAATCGCTCGGGTTGTCCTGTTCAGTCTGTTCCTGTTCACTAGGTTCGTAACGATCTTCCTCAGCGGCAAAGCTGATAACGGCATTGATGAGTTCGTCGAGGTTGGCAAGACGATCCTGGCCTTCCTTCTCGGTTTGGTAATGGGCGCGCAACCCCGACAACTCGACGACATGTTCGACGAGTTCAGGTAGTGGAAGGTATTCGCTGCCTTGTTTCATTTTTCCGATCAGGGCGGCGAAAGTGGACAGTGAATTTCCGGCCTTGCCCACGAGCAGCGGTATCGCCGCACACAGGCTGCAAGCGTTCTGTTTCGCCGCATCGGCAAGCTGTTCCAGCGAACGAGCGCCGATGCCGCGCGTGGGGAAATTCACGACGCGGGCGAAAGCGGTGTCGTCGTCGGCATTGGCGACAAGGCGCAGATAGGCCAGCGCATGCTTGATTTCCTGGCGCTCGAAAAAACGCAGGCCGCCATAGACACGATATGGCAGGCCGGCGCTGAACAGGGCGTGTTCCAGCACGCGTGACTGGGCGTTGGAACGATAGAGCAGGGCGATTTCGCGGCGGGCATGGCCGTCACGCGCCAGAGACTTGATTTCATCGACAATCCAGCGCGCTTCCTCAAGGTCACTATTGGCCTCGAAGACACGGATGGGTTCGCCCGAGCCGGCATCGGTCCACAGGTTCTTGCCCAGGCGCGCCGCATTGTTCTTGATGATGGCGTTGGCCGCGTCGAGGATGTTGCCGTGCGAGCGGTAGTTCTGTTCCAGCCGGATTACGTTCTGCACCCGGAATTCATGCTCGAAGTCGCGCATATTGCCAACTTCCGCGCCACGGAAGCCATAGATCGATTGATCGTCGTCGCCTACTGCAAAAATGTTGGCATGGTGCCCATTGGGCGCGTTGCTGCCGTAACCGGCAAGGAGTTTCAGCCAACGGTACTGCAATCGATTGGTATCCTGAAATTCGTCCACCAGAATATGCTCGAAACGTCCCTGGTAATGCTGGCGCAGCAGTTCGTTGCGCTCCAGCAACTCATAGGAACGCAGCAGCAGTTCGGCGAAATCGACCACGCCCTCGCGCTGGCATTGTTCCTGATAGGCATCGTAGAGTTCGACGCGCTGGCGCGCAAAGTCGTCCCAGGCCTCGACGGCTGACGGGCGGATGCCCTGTTCCTTCTGTGCGTTGATGAACCAGGCCAGTTCGCGCGGCGAGAATTTTTCGTCGTCGGCGTTAAGCGATCTCAACATGCGCTTGATCGCGGAAAGCTGATCGGCAGTGTCCAAGATCTGGAACAACTGCGGCAACGCCGCCTCGCGGTAATGGGCACGCAACAACCGGTTGCACAGGCCGTGAAAGGTGCCGATCCACATGCCACGCGTATTGATCGGCAGCATCGCCGACAGCCGCGTCAGCATTTCCTTGGCCGCCTTGTTGGTGAAGGTGACGGCAAGCAGGCCATGCGGCCCGACTTGGCCGGTCTGGATCAGCCAGGCGATGCGCGTCGTCAGCACCCGCGTCTTGCCGCTGCCGGCACCGGCCAGGATCAAGGCATGTTGCGGTGGCAGAGTGACGGCGGCGAGTTGTTCGGGGTTGAGACCGTTAAGCAGTGCGGAACGTGATGAAGGCATCGGGATTGGCGGCTGTTCGAGGAAAGACCCGGCATGGCGCCGGGCACACAGGAGATTATATCCGCTAGCTTCAGCGGCTTAATGTGCGGAAAAGCGCGGAAGCTATTTAACAGGCGTAGCGTCAAGCCCAAGTTGATTCTTGATCTTCCTAGCAACGACCATTGCTTCGTTTTCGCTTGAGAATGATGCAAGGAAAATCTCGTAAGACCAATCCCCGTCCGCTGGACGTACCCTGATTTGCGCCGCATACCCGGCAGCGCGGGCCGTGTCATAGACATCGAGCGCCTGTTGCTGGCTATCGGCGCGCGCCAACAGCAACTTCCAGCGCCCGCCGCGATGGGTCGCGCCAGCGCCGGGCAATACCTCGGTTTCACGTTCCCAATGCTTGATCTGTTCCGGTTCGGCAGATGCGGCGAGTTGCGGCTGGGGCGGTTCATCCTTGCGCATAGCGACAAAAGCCATCGGCTCATCCATTACGCCAGTTTGACCGGCATGAGCCAATTCGATGCTGCCCTCGATCAGGCAGGCCAAGTCAACCAGACTATCCGACTTCCCCAACACGCTAGTGGCCGTTTTTAGGCCACCAGGTTCGCGAACTCCGATGGTCAGCGCTCCGACACGAATGCTCAGATCGCGGGTAACTTTGGCGCGAAGCTGGGTATCGGTAGTAAAACTGAAAGCGCCTTTCTGCACATCGAGCGCGCCTTTCAGGTTGCGTTGCGGCTTCAGGCTGCGGCTGTAGAAACCCAGCGCGGCATTTTCACCGAGCTTGACGGTGCTGCCCTCGGCCAGCTTCAGATAGGCTCTTGCATCGGCGCCAGTGCGAATGCGGTCGCCATGGCGAATCTCCATGCCGATGGCCAGTGGTTGGACGCGGTCTCCGCGTTCCAGCCAGGCAGGCATTTGCACCGTATCGACAACCGCCTGCGGCGCGGCCTGCACAGGCATCGCCACGCAGGCCATGACCGCCATCCATTTCTTCAAACGCAGCATGTTCTTCCCTTTCCATCAAACTCTGACATACCGAAGCGCTTCAAGGCCCGCCTCGCGCTATATCGACAGAGTATAATCTACTCTTTTACAAAGATATTTGCCGAGCGCCAAGTCATGCAGGAAAAAAGCCAAGCCTACCATCCCGCCCAGATCGAACAAAGCGCCCAGACATACTGGGATTCCACGCAGACGTTCACCGCCACCGAGGCCAAAGAAGGCGCCGGCAAACCAAAATATTATTGCCTGTCGATGTTTCCCTATCCGTCAGGCAAGCTGCACATGGGCCATGTGCGCAATTACACCATTGGCGACGTGTTGAGCCGTTACCACCGCATGAAGGGTTACAACGTCTTGCAGCCGATGGGCTGGGATGCCTTCGGCCTGCCCGCAGAGAACGCCGCCATGGCCAACGGGGTGCCGCCGGCGAAATGGACCTACGACAACATCGCCTACATGAAAAAGCAGCTCAAGTCGCTCGGCTTCGCCATCGACTGGAAGCGCGAGCTGGCGACCTGCAAGCCCGATTACTACAAGTGGAACCAGTGGCTGTTTCTACGCATGCTGGAAAAGGGTATTGCCTACAAGAAAACCGGCACCGTGAACTGGGATCCGGTGGATCAGACCGTGCTCGCCAACGAGCAGGTGATCGACGGCCGCGGCTGGCGCACCGGCGCGCTGGTGGAAAAGCGCGAAATCCCCATGTATTACCTCGGCATCACGCAATACGCCGAAGAGTTGCTGCAAGCGCTCGACACCCTGCCGGGCTGGCCGGAGCGCGTCAAGACGATGCAGGCTAACTGGATTGGCAAGTCGTTTGGGGTAAGGTTTGCATTCCCGTACGAGTTACCCGCCGCAGGCGGCACGAAACTCCCCTCTCCTCTCCGGGGAGAGGGGCAGGGGGGTGAGGGGGAAAATGGGCAATCTTGCGCAACCAAAACCCCCCCCCCCCCCCCCCCCCCCCCCCCCCCCCCCGGGGGGGGGGGGGGGGGGGGGGTCGGCGCCCCGCCCCCCCCCCCCCGCCCCCCCCCCCCCCCCCCCC
>Ga0074195_1000775_pt1 | contig 55178 bp, 47 predicted proteins | sample EPASupsiteHSE623_FD_64525 | JGI IMG/M metagenome (GOLD analysis project Ga0074195, IMG submission 64525) | Bioremediated contaminated groundwater from EPA Superfund site, New Mexico - Sample HSE6-23 | ecosystem: Environmental > Aquatic > Deep subsurface > Groundwater > Contaminated ...
TTCCGGGGGTGGGGAGTGGGGAAGGGGTTGGCCCGGGGGGGGAGGGGGGGCTGTTCACCGAGGAGGAGTGGCGGGCCGCGGATCAGATTCCGAAAAGCACCGGAACCGGCCGTAAAGGGCAGGGAAAACGAGGCCGGCGGGGCACCATCGACATCTGGGGCGTGCAGGACGGATCCGACGGATCCGAGGACGACTGACCGGCCGCCGGTTTTTCGTCGAGGCATCCAGGGCCGCTCCGGCGTGGATGAAACCAGCAATCCCCTTTTATTCTTCAATAAAGAAATATCCAGCATGCCAACCTACGTCACCACCCCGATCTACTATGTCAACGCCATGCCCCACCTGGGACATGCCTACACCACGATTGTCGCCGATGCCTACGCCCGGTTCCGCCGCCTCTGCGGCGATGATGTCCGGTTCCAGACCGGGACCGACGAGCACGGCGAGAAGATCGCCGAGGCCGCGGCCAAGGCCGGGGAAACGCCGCGAGCCTATGTCGACCGGATCGCGGCCACCTTCAGGGAAACCTGGCCGCTCCTGGCCATCGAGCCGGATTATATCATCCGCACCACCGATGCCGGCCACATCAAGACCGTGCAGGACATTCTCCAGCAGGTCCATGACCGGGACGACATCTATTTTAGCGAATATTCGGGCTTGTACTGCAAGGGCTGCGAGCGGTTCCTCACCGAGAAGGAGCTGGTGGACGGCAAGTGTCCCGATCATCTGGTGGAACCGAAGGCGATCACCGAACAGAATTATTTTTTCCGCATGTCCAAGTACCAGGACTGGCTGATCGAGCACATCAAGGCCAACCCGGATTTCATCACCCCGGAGCGCTACCGCAACGAGGTGTTGTCTTTCTTGAGCGAACCGCTGGAGGACCTGTGCATCTCCCGGCCGACCTCGCGCCTGACCTGGGGCATCCCGCTGCCCTTTGACGACAAGTTCGTCACCTATGTCTGGTTCGACGCCCTGATCAACTACCTCACCGGCATCGGCTATCCCGACGGCCCGGATTTCGCCACCTACTGGGCCGGGGCCGAGCACGTCATCGCCAAGGATATCCTCAAGCCGCACGCCATCTACTGGCCGACCATGCTCCGGGCCATGGGACTCGCACCCTACCAGCGCCTCCATGTCCACGGCTACTGGAACGTGGACGCCACCAAGATGTCCAAGTCGCTGGGCAACGTGGTCCGGCCCAGGGAGCTGGTCGAGACCTTCGGGGTGGACACGGTCCGGTATTTTGTCCTCCGGGAGATGAGCTTCGGCCTGGATTCCTCCTTTTCCAGCGACGCCATCCTTGCCCGGCACAACGCCGACCTGGCCAACGACCTCGGCAACCTCTTTTCCCGTTCCCTGACCATGATCGACAAGTACGCGGCGGGCCGGGTGCCGGAGCGCGAGTCGGTCAGCCATTTCACGCCGGACGACCGCGAACTGATGAGCGCGGCCTCGGCCATGGTGGCCCAATACCGGGAACACATGGACGAGTTCCGGTTTCACAAGGCCCTGCAGACCATTTGGGAGGTGATCGGCCTGCTCAACCGCTACATCGTCACCAATGCCCCCTGGGAGCTGGCCAAGCATCCGCGCCAGGCCGACCGGCTGCGGACCGTGCTCTATTTTCTGGCCGAGGCCCTGTGGAAGATCGCCCTGGTGCTGGGGCCGATCATGCCGGACACTGCCCGCAAAATGGCGGCCGCCCTCGGCCAGGAGGAGCGGTTTGCCACTGCTGTCATCGACGATGCCGTGGGATGGGGCGATACCCCGGTGGGCACGGTCATCGGCCAGGGCGGTCAGTTGTTCCCCCGAGTGGAGAAAAAAGAGGTGACTGCACCACCTGCTCCCCCTCAACAGCTGCAAAAGAAAGAACCGGAGCCGGTCCTCGGCGAAGGGCTGATCAGCTTTGACCAGTTCAAGACAGTGGACCTGCGGGTGGCGGAGATCGTTGCCGCCGAGAAGGTGGCCAAATCGGACCGGCTGCTCAAACTGACCGTGAAGGCGCCGGAGGAACGGACCATTGTCGCCGGCATCGCCCAGCATTACAGTCCGGAGGCGCTTATCGGCCAAAAGGTGATCATCGTCGCCAACCTCAAGCCGGCCAAACTGATGGGTATCCCCTCGCAGGGCATGGTACTGGCGGCCAAGGAGCAGCGGGCGGACGGCACGGAAAAACTGGTGGTGGCCACGGTGGCCGGGCCGGTGGCCGTTGGCAGCCGGGTGGCCTGATTCCCGCGTGATGCGCCGGGGCCGATCTTCGAACCGGAAACAGAAAAAATTTTAGCTGACAGGTGTCCATATGTTCATGCTCGGGAATTTCCTCATGGCGATCGCCAAACTGATCAATTTCGTCCTCGGCGCCTATATCTGGGTGGTGATCGCCCGGGCAGTGATCACCTGGGTGAATGCCGATCCCTACAACCCCATTGTCCGCTTCCTAGGCCAGATCACCGATCCGCTGCTGGTGCGAATCCGCCGGGTGGTGCCGATCATGGGCGGCCTTGATCTGAGTCCGATGATCCTCATCCTGATCATCGTCTTCCTTCAGAGTTTCCTCGTTCCCACCCTGCAACAGATTGCCCTGGGTTTGCAGTAGAAAAAGCCGGAGATGCAAGGGGCATGGTGATGGCAATCATTTTCGGCAGCGAGTGAGAAGAGACCATGGCGATCCTTGTGACCGGTGGCGCCGGTTTCATCGGCAGCAACTTTGTCCTCGACTGGTTGGCGCAGTCCGACGAGACGGTGATCAATCTCGACAAACTGACCTATGCCGGCAACAGGGAGAACTTGGCCGCCCTCGCCCATGACCCTAGGCATGTCTTTGTGCAAGGCGACATCTGCGACCGTCCCTTCATCGAGCGGCTGCTGACCGGCCACCGCCCGCGGGCCCTCGTCCATTTCGCGGCCGAGAGTCACGTCGATCGCTCCATTCACGGGCCGGGCGTATTCATGCGCACCAATATCGACGGTACTTTTACCTTGCTGGAGGCGGCCCGCGCCTATTTCGCCACCCTCGACAACCCTGAACGGGAGCGCTTCCGTTTTCACCATGTCAGTACCGACGAGGTCTACGGCTCGCTGCAACCGGGCGATCCCCCCTTTACCGAAACCAGCCTTTACCAGCCCAACAGCCCCTATTCGGCGAGCAAGGCGGCCAGCGACCATCTGGTCCGCGCCTGGCACCACACCTATGGTCTGCCGGTAACCATCAGCAACTGCTCCAACAATTACGGGCCCTACCATTTCCCGGAAAAGTTGATCCCATTGATGATCATCAACGCCCTGGCCGGCAAGCCCTTGCCTGTGTACGGCGATGGCCGTCAGATTCGCGATTGGCTCTACGTCACCGATCATTGCAGCGCCATCCGGCAGATCCTTGCGGCCGGCCTGGTGGGAGAGGTGTACAATGTCGGCGGCTGGAACGAGATGGCCAATATCGACATAGTCACCAATGTCGTCACCTTGCTGGATGAACTCCGGCCCGATCCCGCCGGCAGCTATGCCCGCCTGATCACCCATGTGGCCGACCGCCCCGGGCATGACCGCCGCTACGCCATCGATGCCCGCAAGATTGAACATCAATTGGGCTGGCGGCCGGCCGAAACCTTCGAGACCGGTATCCGTAAAACCGTGGTCTGGTACCTGACCCATCAGGACTGGGCGACGAGGGTGACCAGCGGCGCTTATCGCCACTGGATCGAGCAAAACTACCGAAACCGCGCATGAAGATTCTGCTCACCGGCAAGAACGGCCAGCTCGGCTTCGAGCTCCAGCGTGCCCTGGCCCCTTTGGGCAGGGTTGTCGCTTGCGGCCGCGAAGAGTGCGACCTCAGCGACCCCGCGGCCCTCCGCTCCCTGGTGCGGTCCGTTCAGCCCGATTTGATCGTCAATCCGGCCGGCTACACCGCGGTTGACCGTGCCGAAAACGAGCCCGAGCAGGCGGCCGCCGTCAACACGACAGCGCCTCGCATCCTCGGGGAAGAGGCGGCCCGGCTTGGGGCCTGGGTGATCCACTACTCAACTGATTATGTGTTCGACGGTACCCAGTCCGTCCCTTATCGGGAGACCGATGTTCCTAATCCGCTGGGCGTCTACGGGCGGACCAAACGGGACGGGGAGGCGGCGTTGCAGCGCATCTGCCCCCGGTATTGCATTCTGCGGACCAGTTGGGTGGTCGGCGCCCACGGCCACAATTTCGCCAAGACTATGCTGCGACTGGCGGCGGAACGGGACAGCCTCAATGTCGTCTCCGATCAGTATGGTGCGCCCACCTCGGCGGCCTTGCTCGCCGACATCACGGCGCAGTTGGTGGGGCGGGCACGGCGGGAAGGGCTGACCGATTTTCCCTTCGGGCTCTATCACCTGACTGCCGGCGGGGTCACCACCTGGCACGAGTATGCCTGCTTCATCCTGGAGGAGGCGGTCCGGGCTGGCAGAACATTGCGGGTACTGCCGGACAAGGTCAAACCGATCACCACGGCAGAGTATCCGCTTCCGGCCAGGCGGCCGGCCAACTCACGGTTGGATACATCGTTATTCCGCACGACCTTCGGTCTTGAGCTGCCCAACTGGCGGCTCGGGATCCACCACATCCTGCAACAGATTCTGATGCCATGACAACACGCAAAGGACTTATCCTCGCCGGTGGTTCCGGGACGCGGCTGTATCCGGTGACCCAGGCCATCTCCAAGCAGTTGCTGCCGGTGTACGACAAACCCATGGTCTATTACCCGCTCTCCACCCTGATGCTGGCGGATATTCGCGACATTCTGCTGATTTCCACCCCCGAGGACACGCCCCGCTTCCAGGGCCTGTTGGGCGACGGCCATCAGTGGGGTCTGAACTTGTCCTATGCGGTGCAACCCTCGCCGGGCGGCCTGGCGCAGGCCTTCCTCATCGGTCGGGACTTCATTGCTGGCGAGCCCTCCGCCCTGGTGCTGGGGGACAATGTCTTTTACGGTCATGATTTTTATCGACTGCTACAGCACGCCCAAAGCTGCGATCAAGGGGCGACGATTTTCGTCTACCATGTCCAGGATCCGGAGCGCTACGGTGTGGCCGAGTTCGATAGCAACGGCAAGGTCGTCTCGATCGAGGAAAAACCGGAAACGCCGAAATCGAACTACGCGGTTACCGGGCTCTATTTTTACGATGGTCAGGCGGTTGAGCTGGTGGAGCGTCTTCGTCCCTCGGTGCGGGGTGAGCTGGAGATTACCGATCTGAACCGCTTGTATCTCGAACAAGGGCAGTTGCAGGTCGAGATCATGGGACGGGGATATGCCTGGCTCGATACCGGCACCCATACATCCTTGCTCGATGCCGGCCAGTTTATTGCCACCTTGGAGCAGCGCCAGGGGCTGAAGGTCGCCTGCCCGGAGGAGATCGCCTTTCGTCAGGGATGGATCGATGCCGGTCAGTTGGAAGAGCTGGCGATCCCCTTGATGAAGAGCGGTTATGGCCAATACCTGCTGCGGGTCTTGACACAGAGGGTGTTTTGATGCAGGTGACACCGCTTGCCATCCCCGAGGTCCTGTTGATCGAACCCAAGGTCTTCGCCGATGGCCGCGGCTTCTTCTTTGAAAGTTACAATCACCAGCAGTTCGAAGCCGCAATTGGCCGGAGCGTCTGTTTTGTCCAGGATAATCACTCCTATTCAGTGCACAATGTTCTGCGGGGTCTGCACTACCAGACCAGCCAGCCCCAAGGCAAGCTGGTGCGGGTGGTGCAAGGCGAAGTGTTTGACGTGGCTGTCGACATCCGTAAAGGTTCTCCCACTTTTGGCCGGTGGGTAGGTGAGGTGCTGGGCGCGGCCAATAAAAGACAGTTGTGGATTCCGGAAGGCTTTGCCCACGGGTTCCTGGTGCTGAGCGAATCGGCGGATTTTCTCTATAAGACCACGGATTATTATGCCCCCCAGTTTGAACGCACCATCCTCTGGAACGATCCAACTCTGGCCATTCGCTGGCCAATCGAGGGAGAGCCGTGCCTTTCCGAAAAGGACCTGCAGGGCGTTTCGCTGCCGCAAGCAGAAGTATTCACCTAAGGTTGTTCGATTACTGCGAGGAGCGGGTACGCGCCGTGAGCGGACGAGGTGAAGGTGGGCGACGGCGGCCCCGCTGCATTTCAGTCTTGGCTTGTCGTTCTGCTGTGCCATGACCATGGTGCCTGAAATCCCCTGCCTGCACACCCTGCCCGACGGTTCCCTGCTGCTCCGCCTCCATGTCCAGCCCCGGGCCGCCGCCAACGGCCTGGCCGGGTTGCAGGGCGACATGCTCAAGCTCCGCCTGACCACACCGCCCGTTGACGGCAAGGCCAACAAGGCGGTCATCGCTTACCTGGCCAAACTTCTTCACCTGCCCAAATCGGCCCTGGCCATCAAAAGCGGTCAGCAGAGCCGGAGCAAGACCGTGGTCATCATGGGAGCCGATGCGCACCAGGTCCGGTCCACCCTCGCGGCTCTTCTGGGCACGCAGGAAGACTGAGGCCTGGCGCGGCCATGGCGAACGCGGAGAAAAAGCGCAGGCCTCCGCTCCGGTTCCTTGCCGTGGTGCTGGTGTTGATCTTGCTGGCGCTCGGTGTCGTCGGCGCGCTGGTGACCCTGCTGGTGTCCCCTGATCGTCCGTCTGCCCCCGAAGCGGGAAAGAATGCGCCGCCCGTCCGCCAGGTCGAGCGGGGCAGCCTGCTCAGGGAGGGCCGCACTTCCGGGCACTGATATTTTCTCGCTTGTGCGCACCTTATATGAACATCGTCGCTTGCTCTTCGTCACCCCGGCGCAGGCCGGGGTCCAAAACCATTCGCCTGATCCGGAATTTTCTGGATTCCAGCCTGCGCCGGAATTACGGTTGACACAAGAGGTCTTTTCAAAACTTGGCGATAGTCTGTTTTGCAAGAGACGCCACCCTGCAAAGATAAGGGTCATCGTGCAGCAAATGATCAATATTACGGAGGAAAAACGATGAAAAAAATAGTGCTGGCCAACTGGAAGGCTAATCTGTCACCGGAGCGGGCGATGCAGTGGTGCGATGGATTTGCAAGCGTCTACCGGCCGCGCATCGATATCGAGGTGGTTCTCGCGGTTCCGTTTTTGTGCATGGAGCGGGTTGCCGCGCGGACAAGCTCTCTGGACGGTGTTTGCCTGGCAGCCCAGGGAGTTTCCTCCTATCCGCAGGGCAGCTACACCGGCGCGATTCCGGCGGCGTGGCTGCGCGGCTTGGCGCGCTACACCTTGATCGGCCACCGGGAGCGGCGGCGCTATTTTCACGAAACCGTTCAGGATGTGGCCCGGCAGGCCTATGAGTCGCTGGCCGAAGACCTGCATCCCATCGTCTGCGTGGACCGGGATCTGTTGACGCCGCAGGCCGCGGCCATGGCAGCCGAGGAGTTGGGCCGGCTGATCTGGGCCTACACGCCGGACACCCCCGCCACGCTGGAGATGGCGAGAAGCGAGGCGGAGATCCTGGCCCTGCTGCCGCAGTTCGCCCGCAAAATCGACAACCGGCCGGTGGTGTACGGGGGCGGAGTGACCGCGGACAATGGAGCCGATCTGTGGCGGCTGCCAGGGCTCAGCGGCCTCCTGCTCGGGCAGGGCTGCCTGGACGGGGCCGCCTTTGCCGCTCTGGTCAACCGGTTGTAACTGCTGCGGATTACATCGACAGCAGCCGGCGGATACGCTCTTCCATGGGCGGGTGGGTCGAAAAGAGGTTGGCAAGGGTGCCGCCGCTGAGCGGGTTGACGATGTACATCTGCGCCGAGGCGGGGTTGACATCCATCGGCCGCTGGGCGTTGGAGGTGGCGAGTTTGCCCAGGGCGCTGGCTAGGGATTTGGGATGGCCGCAGATCTCGGCGCCGGTGGCATCGGCCATGTATTCCCGCCCGCGGGAAATGGCCATCTGGATCAGGGTTGCCGCCAGCGGTGCCACCAGCATGGTCACCAGCAGCACCAGCGGGTTGCTGCCTCCTTCCTCGTCACTGCGGCCGCCACCGAACAGCATGGTCCACTGCGCCATGGTGGCCAGATAGGAAATGGCTCCCGCCATGACCGCGGCAATCGACCCGATCAGGATGTCCCGGTTCTTGATGTGCGCCAGTTCGTGGGCAATGACGCCTTCCAGTTCATAGCGATCCAGCACCTGGAGGATGCCGGTGGTGACCGCCACCGCCGCATGCTCGGGATCGCGGCCAGTGGCAAAGGCGTTGGGCGTCGGATTGTCGACCACATAGACCTTGGGTTTGGGAATGCCCGCCCGCCCGGCCAATCCGGCCACCAGCCCATGCAGATCGGGTGCTTCCGCAACGGAGACCTCACGGGCCCGGTTCATGGCCAAGGCCATCTTGTCCGAATTCCAGTAGGCGAAGAAGTTCAGGCCGAGGGCCAAAACCAGGGCGATGACCATGCCTTGCTGGCCGCCCATCGCCTGGCCGGCAATCATGAACAGGGCGGTCAGCGCCGCCATGAGCATGAAGGTTTTCATGGTGTTCATGGAAGGATTCCTCTCAAGGGTGCGTGTCGGGAGTACCGGCGGTCACGCCGTGTCCGTGGTTTGATAAAACCATAAACCGCTGGCAATCCCAGTCAAGACGGGGAGGCGGCAAAACGCTCACCCCGTCTCGGCTGCTGTGGCGAAAGGGAAAATCGAAAATGAACGGGAGGGAAATCAGTCCATCAACTCCAGCATCGCCCGGATCAGATTATCGGCGCCTTCAGCGATCTGATCCACCCGGGAATTGAGCATGTAGCAGGGAGTGCTGACGATCTTGCGTTCCCGGTCGATGGCGATTTCGCCCTGCAGGGTCGGCTGGTGCCGGGCGCCCATGGCAACGAGATTGTCGGCGGTGCCCTGATCCTGGCCGATGGTCAGGGTGACGTCGCCCAGCACCTTGGCCAGGATGACCGGGGCGATGCACAGGGCGCCGATCGGCTTGCCGGAGGCATGCATGGCCTTGACGGCCGTGGCGACATCGTCGTTCACCGTGCAGTTGGCGCCGTCGAAGGCATAGGTGCTCAAGTTTTTGGCTGCGCCGAAGCCGCCGGGGATGACTAGGCCGTCGGCCGAGTCGGGGGCGAAGGTGGCCAGCGCGGCAATTTTGCCCCGGGCGATCCGGGCCGATTCGATCAGCACATTGCGCTTGTCGCTCATCTCCTGGCCGGTGATATGGTTGAGCACATGATGCTGCTTGATGTCCGGTGCGTAGCACTGAAAATCCGCCCCGTTTTTGTGGATCGCCCAGAGGGTGAGGGTGGCCTCATGGATTTCGGCCCCATCCTGATGACCGCAACCGGAAAGAATCACGGCAAAAATTTTTTTTCGCATAACAGCCTCCATTCGAGCGGGTTGAAAAACAGGTTCGACCTGCGGCAAACAGGCCGGATATGTTCTATTCCAAAGAGTAAATGGCCGGAAGATTGCGATATTGTTCCGCGCAGTCCAGGCCGTAGCCAACGAGGAACCCCCGGTCGAGGGCAAAGCCGATGTAGTCGACCTCGACCGGAACAGCCCGCCGTTCTTTCTTGTCGATGAGCGAGCAAATCCGCACCGAGCGGGCCGGGCTCCGCCGGAAATGATCCCGCAGCCAGGCCATGGTGGTGCCGGTATCGACAATATCTTCTACCAGCAGCACATCCTTGCCAGCCAGGTCGATCCCCGGTTCCTTGAGCAGGCGGATGGTCCCGGACGATACGGTCGAGGTGCCGTAACTGGCCACCCGGATGAAATCGATTTCCACATCGAGCTCAATGGCCCGGCAGAGGTCGGCGGCAAAAATAAAAGCCCCGTTCAACACCCCCAGGAGCACTAGGCGCCTGCCCTCATACTCCTCGGTGATTTGCCGGCCGAGCTCCCGCACCCGGTCGTGGAGTTGTTCGGTGCTGACAATGAGTTGCCGCGGCGGTCGAGACGTCTTCATGCGCTTGCCGTGTGCCGAATTTCTACTGCTCGTTTTGCCACTTCCGCAAGGTTGCGGCGGCCTCTTCCTTTTCCTGGAAGGGTTGGTTCTGGGCCAGCGCCTTTTCAAGCTCCTTGACCGCCTCCTGTTTCTTGCCTTCGCCATAAAGTGCCAGGGCGAGATGATAGCGGAGCACGGGCATGTTGTCCTGTTTGTGCACGGCCTGGGTGAATTCGTTGCGGGCCAGGCTGAACGAACCCCGTTTGTAATGCACCCAGCCCAGGGTATCGATGATGTGCACATCCTCTGGCTGCTGCTGTTTGGCGGTCATGGCCAGGCGCAGGGCTTCCCCCAGATCCGGGTCCTTGCTCTCGGCGATCATCCAGGCCAGATTATTGGCTGCCGGGGCAAAATCGGGCTTGATCGCCAAGATCTTGGTGTAGGCCTCCTTGGCCAGGTCGCTCTTGCCGGTCTGTTCATAGAGGCTGCCCAAACCCATGTAGGCGCCGATAGACTTGGGCTGTTTGGCCAGGAGATCCTTGTATTCGGCGATGGCCTGATCGGTCTTGCCCTGTTTGGTGAGAATCATGGCGCTCATGGCATAGGCCTGCGGATTGTCCGGGTCAAGATCCTGTGCCTTTTGATAGGTTTCAAGGGCCTTGTCCGGCTGATTGGCACTCAGGTACAGGTTGGCCAGCAGAACCTGCAGTCCGCCGTTTTTCGGGGCCTTGGCAATCTGGGCTTGGGTCATGTTGATCAGTTCTTCCTGTTTCGCCCCTCCTTTCTGGGCTATTTGCAGAAGAAACGTGAAGGCCTTGGCGTTGTCAGGCTGAAGCGTCATAAGTTTGTCAAAAGTCTGCTTGGCCTTGGCCTCCTGCTGCAGGGCCATGTAGGTCAGGCCGAGGCTGCCGAGCACCTCCACGTTGTCCGGCACCTTGGCATGCAGCTCGGTGAACATCTTTTCCGCGGTCACGTAATCCCTGGAAAAGAGAACGGATTTGGCCAGGGTGAGGGCCGCCTGGAAATCGCGGGGATTGATCTTCAGGGCCGTGGCAGCCTCTTTCTTGGCGGTTTCAAATTCGCCCTCCTGCAGCGAGAGCAGGGCGAGCAGGGAGTGGGCCTTGCCGAACCCGGGGTTGAGCTTGATGGCTTCGAGGAGGGATTCCTTGGCCAGTTTCAGATCCTTGAGATTGCTGTGGGCCAGTGCCTTGACAAAGAAGGGTTCGCCCCAGCGGGGATAATCGCGGATCAATCCGGTTACCGTGTCCAGCACTTCCTGATTCTTCCCGTCTTTCAACAGGAACTTAGCTTTGACCAGGAGGGCGGTGGCATTCTTCTGGTTTGCTTTCGTCACCTTCTCCAGAGACACCTTGGCCTGGTCAAATTTTCCGGAATCAAAGTAAAAGTTAGCAAGTTGCGCTTCGAATTCCTCCGGTTTATCGGCAGAGGTGACAGCCTCCTTATAGAGCTGCTCCGCCTGGTCAAGGTCGCCTTTTTTTACATAGAATTCGGCGACGGCCACTTTCAGTTTACTATTCTTCGGATCAACCTTGAGTGCCTGGAGCAAGTGTTTCTCGGCCGCATCCATGTCATGCTCCATCAGATCGATGGAGGCCATCTGCAGATACGGTTGCGGTGAGTCGGGGAAGGCGGTCGCCATTTTATCGAGGGTGGCCCGGGCTTTGTTCAGATCCTTGCGTTCGGTGTAGAAAGCGGCCAGCGTGGCATAATTGGCCAATTTTTTCTCATCCAGCTCCATTGCCTTTAATAAGGCGGTCTCCGCTTCGGCAAACTGCTCCTTCTTGGCAAGTATTCGGCCTTTAATTCCGTACAGTCGATCCTCGCCCGGAGCGGTGGCGATGGCCTTGTCAATTGCGGTGAGCGCCGCATCGGTCTTGCCGTCGATCAGTTCCAGATTAGCGAGCAGGGCAAGGGCATCCTTGTTCTCTGGAGCCTGTTTGAGTACCTCGTCGATCCCCTTCCGCGCATCCTCCTTTTTCTGGGAGAGGAGGTAGAATTCCGCGGTCTTGATCTTGGCGTCAACATTTTTCGGATCAAGGGTAGCGGCCCGTTGCAGTTCTTCAAAGGCCTGGCGCGCTTCACCGTTTTTCAGATAGAGCAGCCCCAACTGATACCGGGCGTCGGCATATTTGGGATCGATCTGGATGGCGTTGCGCAATTCGATGATGGCTTCTTTTTCCTTGTGTTCCTGCACATAGACCATGGCCTTCTTGTAATGCTCTTCCTTGTTTTTCTCACCTGAGCAGCCGGAAAAGAGCAGGAGACAGAACAACAGCGAAAGAAATGCCACTGGCAGGGACGGACGGATCGATTTCATGCGGACCTCTTTGAAAGAGTGGACTGGCGAGAAGGTGATCATTTTCAACACTCTTTATATCGCAACTCGAAACAATTAAGGAATAAAAATCGAAGAACCTTCAGAAACAAAAGATATATTTTTGGTTCGATGTGCGGCGTGGCTGGCGCAACCTCGAAAATCTTCTCGAAGACCAGGGGAAAATTAAATAAATGCTCTTTTTGCTTTGACCTGCCATCGTGATGTAGGTAGCATAAAATGTCAAGGAGTTCACCCTGCTGAATAAAAGGAGAGGAGCATGAAAACGCATTGCAGCATCACGAAAAGAAGCTGTTGGGCAGTGGTCGTGGTTTGTTTCTTGATGGCATGGTCGAGTTGGGCGGCCGAATCGGGAAGTGATGCTTCCGTCAAGGACGACGTCAAGGAAAAGTATCGGCAAGAAGTGTTGGGCGGGAAGGGAAAAATACAGAAAGATCAGGAGTATGTCATCGGTTACCGGGATGTCTTGCATGTCGAAGTGTACGGTGAGGGACCCATGGCGGTTGGGCCAGGAAACGCGGCTCAGGCGTCTTCCCCGGCAGAGGGCTCGTCGCCCTCATCCCCGGCGCAGGATTTTATTCGCGGTCGCGGCACCGGGGCGGAAGTCGGTATTGATGGGCGCATTTCGCTACGTCATGTCGGCGATGTGTATGTGGTCGGCATGACCCTACCTCAATTGGCCGAGTATTTGAAAAAATTGTACAGCAGCGTTTTTCATGAGCCGAATGTCATTACTTCGGTGGTGCAGAGCAACAGCAGGCAATATACCGTCATGGGCCAGGTTAAGGCGCCGGGCCTGTTTCATCTCGATTATCCCATCACCATCGTCAAGGCTATTGCCAGGGCCGGCGGGTTGAACGAATGGGCCAAGTCCGACATTACGGTGATCCGTCAGGAGAACGAGCTGATCCCTGAAAAAGAGCAGGAAAAAGCCGTGAAGAAGGCCCAACGCTTTCAATTTGATTACGATGACTTTGTCGCAGGAAAACATATCGAGAAGAATATTCAGCTTGAACCCGGTGATGTAGTCGTTGTGCATTGACAGCGAGGCCGCCATGCACTTGGTTTATTCGGTTTCAGGCCTGACAATTGCGGGCCTCCTTCTGCCCCTTGTTATCGGGAGCGTCCCGGCGTTCGCCCGGCAAACCACGGTCACCGGTACCGCCGGCACGGTGGTTGATTTCCGGGAACGGTCGTATAAGCAGGGAGACAGCGTTGCCTCCCCTGATGAGGGTGATACGCAGAAAATAGGCATCCGGCCGGAGGTACTGATTGTGTCGCGCGATATCCGTGACACGATCAGCCTGCAATACAGCCCCACATTCAACTACGACTTTGTCACCGAAGACAATGAGGTTGACCATCAGTTCAATCTCCAGGGGGAACGATGGCTTTCCCAGCACTGGTCGTTTGCCGTGGCCGATACCTATGTCCGGTCCGACGATCCGGCAACGGGCACCAGGAACAATGCCTATGCCGGCACCGATGGCGGTCAATCAACCCCGGCCGTTGCGACCAACGAGTTGTCCAGGGATTTGAACGGACGTAAATACTGGACCAATACCGCCAACGCCCGGACGAACTATGCCCTGGCGAAAGACAGCCGGATCGGCGGAGGCTACAGCTATGCCATCCTGCGCAACGATAGCGAGGACGGCGGCAATGGCTACGAGGATTACGACAGACATACCTTTTTTACCGATCTTTCCCATGGGTTTACCCCCAATTGGCGGTCAAGCCTCGGATTGGATTACACGCGTGGCTTATACGACAGTGGGCAGAACCTGACCGGCACTTCAACCCAGACGCCGGATCTGGATCAGTACGGCGCTCGAGTGGGCCTTGATTACGTTCGCAGTGTCACGGATTTCTATCCGCTGAAATATTCGGTTGCCGAGACGCAATACGACGGCGACAGCCGCCAGGATACCCAGACGCACGAATGGTCGGCCGGGTGGGACCACGCCTTTGACTCCCGGACCCGGATGGCGCTGGGCGGGGGGCCTTCCTACGCCAAAATTCAAGGAATGGAGGGAACCTGGGGGTATAACGCCTATTTTTCTTTCGACAGAAAATATGAGCATGCCGCGTATGCGCTGTTGTTCAACAAGCTGTACGAAACAAAAAATTTCACCGGCAGCACCGGCGACAGCGGGCTAACCGACACCTATAACGCCCGGGCCACCTTCACCTACCGCTACAGTGAAGCCATGTCCTTTGATTTGTTTGGCCGCTACAGCTGGCAATCCAATCTTGATCCCCAGGGCGATTACCGCGACAGCGCCACCAGCGGATCTGCCACCGGTGGCAGCACCGGCGACATTAGCTATGACAAGGATATCTACGAGGCCGGCGTCGGCTGCGCCTATTCCTTTGCCCGTTGGTACAAGGCGGGCCTGCGCTACAGCTATTATGTGTCCGACGGCAACCTGGAAAGCGATCAGTACACCGATCATCAGGTGCTGTTCACCCTGAGTGCCAGCCATGAACTCTGGCGGTGGTGAACAGCCACTGGGGGTGCCATTTCGACCGGAGCAATTGGGAAAAGATGAGCGGCAACGTGCAGGCAAAACGAAAGGGAACAGGCTTTGTTGAAACGAATGATCCTAAAAACGGCGGTTGAGGAGACCTGCATTCGCGCAATTTCCTTTTGGATCGATAGATCTGCATTTTTTTGTTTGTCGAGGCTTTCGCCCAATGGGTGAGCAATGATAACCGTCATTCCGGCGTAGGCCGGAATCCAGAACGTGCTGCTCTGTCGTGTGAAACGTTCTAGATCCCGGCATGCGCCGGGGTGACGGAACTGCCGATTTCAGGAAGATGCTACCGTGAGCCTTTCCGGAAAAGCACGGTCTTGATTGTCCGGAAGATAATCAACAGGTCGATGAAAATGGACTGGTGCTTGATGTAATACAAATCGTATTCCAGTTTTCGCAGGGCATCCTCTTCCGAGGCGCCATATGGATAACAGACCTGAGCCCATCCAGTGATGCCGGGCTTGGCCGAGTGCCTCAGTGAGTAATACGGTAACTTCTGCACCAGTTGATCCACGAAAACAGGGCGCTCGGGACGAGGGCCGACAAAGCTCATCTGTCCCCGGATGACATTCCACATCTGGGGAAGTTCATCGATGCGCACCTTCCGGATGAATCCGCCGATCCGGGTCACCCGGTTATCGTTCTGGCTCGCCCAGACCGCGCCATTTTTTTCAGCATCTTGGTGCATGCTGCGAAATTTGATGACGGAAAAGATCTCGCCCCGTTCTCCCACCCGTTCCTGCCGGTAGAAAACCGGGCCCGGCGATTCGAGCTTGATCAGGAGCGCTGTCATCAATGAAACCGGCAGGCTGAACACGAGGCCCAAAAAGGCGAGTGAGAGATCAAGCAGCCGCTTGATCAGGTAGGTCATGCGGCCGCAATCAAACCCCTCCGAAAAAATCAGCCAGGCGGGATTCACCTTCTCAACGAGTATCTTGCCGGTGATGGCCTCGTAGAAGGAGATGCCGTCTTCAATGATCCGGCCCCGCACCTTGCTGTGCAGCAAATCGGCAATGGGCATGGTACCCCGCCGATCGTCCAATGCGACAACGATGCGATCGATTTGCGCCAGGCGCGGGTTCCCGGCTAGATCGGCAAGGCTGGAAACCACCGGAATACCGCCGTGGTCGAAAGGAGGCGTCGTCCCGATCATGGCGCCGATTACATAGCCGGACTCGCGATTGTTCTTGATTTCTATGGCTATTTTCTCCGCCGTCTCACCGGTGCCGACGAGAATGATTTCCTTGGCAAACCATTTTTTTTCCAGCACAAGATAGTAGAGTGACCTCCAGGCGAGCAGGCTGATGCAGATGATGAGATAGCAGCCCCAGAAGATGGTGGTGGAGATAATGATGGAGGGGAAAAGATAATAGAGTAAAGCGAGGATGATGCACCCGACGCCGAAGGCCTGCATCATCCGGATGAAGGTGTCCGTGGTTGTTCCCGGTTTGCGCAGATCGTACAAATCATAAAAATAGAGGGAAAGCTGAAAAACCAGCGTTACGGTTATAGCCCTGAGGACATATTCCGACGGATCGATAAGGAAAATGTTCCAACTGGAAAACAAAATGAGGGTGCTGAGCACGCTTGCAAAGGTCAGGATGCTTTCGCCCAAAAAAAACAGAACTTTTCGGACAGGGTAATATTTGTTGAATAATGTCGGCATGGTTCTGTATTGAAGAAAAGAAAGGGAATATGTGTTACAATGCATTAAACATGCTCATCTGGGCGAAGTCAAGGCAGCGCGGGTGGAAATGCTGGCCGTGGACTAAACGCACTTTTTTTATTTATTGTTCCCATCAATCTTCAGCCGGCTTCTCTCTCTGACTCGGCTTTGTTCTTTTTTTGCTGAGGTCATGTGAGAAAACGGGATCTCTCCCCGCGTCCGAGATGACCTTTCATGGTCATTGCAACGGAAGAGGCTACTGAAGGAAAGGCACATCACCAACGCGCTCAAAAATGATGCATGCTGGCTTCTCCAATCGAAAATCTTTTTCAACGGGCGCTGTGCACACAAAAAAAACTAACCACGAACACGAACGAGTTATGACCAGTTCCGCCAGCCTGACTGAAAACAACATCTCGCTCCATCGGGTTCTTATTGTCCTCATTCTATTAGGAGGCACTTTTTTTCTTTTGCAGGGAGCCTCCGGTACCGTTCGAACGCCGATCAAACAATCGCTGGCCCGATTTCCCACGACTTTGGGGGACTGGAAGGCTATGTCCAGCCGCGAATCCACGGAAGCGGTCATCAAGATGCTCGGAGTGGATGACTACATCGAGTACAACTATGCCGCCACAGGTATGTCGTCGGTGAATTTCTATGCCGCCTTTTATGAGTCGGTCGGCACAGGTGGTGGTTATCATTCACCGAAGAATTGCATCCCCGGCGGCGGCTGGGGAATCGATGCGGTGAAAACAGTGGAAATCACCCCGAAAGGCAGCCAGAGACCGGTTAAGGTCGCTGAGATGATTATCCGCAACCGTAATGAGTATCAGGTGGTGCTATACTGGTACCAGAATCGTGGTCGCATCATCCATTCCGAATATTGGGAAAAAATTTACCAGGTGCTGGACGCGATTGTCATGCAGCGACGTGATGGCACCTTTGTTCGTCTGATGGCACCTGCGCCCAATGGAGATATCCAACAGACCGAGGAAGTGGTGCAGCGGTTCGCTGCTCTGGCGCTTACCGAATTGGATAATTTTCTTCCCGGGAGATAGCGATTATGTCAACGGCGGCCTTCTTCCGTTTTTTCTCGGTCAATTGTTTGTATTTTTTGCTCATTTTGACCGCATTGGTCGGGTTGTATTACCCGGTGCTCGTTTCCATGGCCCACGACTGGTCAACAAACGACAACTATTCTCATGGCTTTTTCATTCCACTCATCAGCGGCTATATGATCTATGCGATGAAAGAAGAGTTGCGACAACTCCCCCTCAAACCGGTCACCTGGGGAGTGCTCCTCTTTGTTGCAGGGGTGGGTCAGCTCTACATTGCCAGAGTGGGATCGGAATATTTTCTGCAAAGAACATCGATCATTTTCGTGCTGCTAGGAATAGTGCTCTTTCTCTTGGGCAAAGCCATTACTCGTAAGCTGGTTGTGCCCATTTTCTATCTCCTCTTCATGGTGCCGCTGCCAGCCATTATCTGGAATAAAATCGCTTTTCCCATGCAGCTGTTTTCCAGCGCGGTGACGGAACAAGTCATTCGCGCGATTGGTATCCCGGTTTTCCGTGAAGGCAACGTACTTCATCTCGCTCAAACCACCCTGGAAGTAGTCGATGCCTGTTCCGGGCTTCGATCGCTGACCACCATGTTTGCCTTGAGTGCCGCCTTTGCGTGGTTCAGCGCCCTGTCAAAAGGCAGGAAATGGGTGCTCTTTCTTGCAGCAGCACCCATTGCCATATTTGCTAACATTGTCCGGCTTACTGGAACTGCCGGCCTTGCCAGCATCTACGGGGAGAAGATGGCGCAGGGGTTTCTTCATGATTTTTCCGGATTGTTCGTTTTCGTGGTCGGCCTGCTCTTGCTTATACTCACAAGCAAACTGCTGTATGGCCGGGGATAATCCGGAAAATCAATCAAAATAAAGGTTAATCTCACTATGAAGCTCATGTCCATTGCAGGTGCACGGCCCAATTTCATGAAACTTGCCGCCATAGCAAGGGCAGTGACAAAGCACAACGAAAGCGAAAAATTACCGCTTATACAACATATCATCGTCCATACAGGTCAGCACTATGATGAAAAAATGTCCAAGAGCTTTTTTGAAGAACTAAGCATCCCAAAGCCTGATATTAATTTAGAAGTTGGCTCGGGCACGCATGCCCGACAGCTAGCGGAGATAATGAAGCGGTTCGAACCGGTACTCCTCGCTGAGCAACCGGATATTCTTCTGGTTGTTGGTGACGTTAATTCTACCATCGCCTGCACCCTCGTGGCCTCCAAGATAGAATATCCCCCGGCCAGAGGGAGAAGGCGGCCAATGCTTGTGCATGTTGAAGCGGGGCTACGTTCCTTCGATCGGGACATGCCCGAAGAGATCAACCGAATTCTCACTGATGCCTTAAGCGATCTCCTTTTCGTCACCGAGCAAAGTGGCGTCGATAATTTGCTCCATGAAGGTGTTGAGAATAACAAAATCCATTTTGCTGGTAATGTTATGATCGATACCCTCATACAACATCTTGAACGAGCCCGACAATCGGATATCAAGAAGCGGCTTGGAATCACGACTCAGTACGGGCTCGTCACTCTGCACAGACCTTCCAATGTGGATAGGAAAGAAGTCCTTAAGCCTCTTGTCGAGTGTATTGAGCAAATAAGCAAACAAATTCCTCTTGTTTTCCCGGTGCATCCACGAACTTTCGGCAAACTTACTGATTTTTCCTTCATGGATCGGTTGCAGGCCAACAGCAACATTCTCCTGTCAGAACCACTGGGATATCTGGATTTCCTCAACCTAACCCAGTCGGCCACTGTCATAATCACGGACTCCGGTGGCATACAGGAGGAAACGACCTATCTCGGCGTTCCTTGCGTAACCCTTCGGAAAAACACGGAACGTCCAGTGACCATCACAGAGGGGACAAATTATCTATTAGGCACGGATTACAGCAAAATCCTTGCAACGGTGGGCCAAATCCTTGATGGCAACGCCAAGAGGTCGACCATCCCCAAGTTGTGGGATGGTATGGCTGGGGAGCGGATCATTGAAACTTTGTTGGAGGTCACAAATTTCTAATCGCCCCTAAGAGATAAACATTCAGTGGAACACTCAGAGAAATAACGGCGACATGAATTTTTTATTTTGGTTTGCTTTGGGAGGCATCATCTATACGTATTTTGGGTATCCGTTATTGATTTTGTTCTGGTCCAAGTGCAGGCCTTTCAGTTTGAAGAAAAAAGAAGATATGGCTTACCCAACGGTTAGCGTCATAATTGCCGCACGTAATGAAGAAAAAAATATTGAACGCAGGCTTCGCAACCTTTTTGAGCAGAGCTACCCCGCTCCCATTGAAATTATTGTGGTTTCAGATGGTTCGAAGGATGCAACCGAAACCTTAGTTACACAATATAGAAATCAACTTTTTCAATTCGGCACACCTGGCCGTTTCTCCTTGCAACTTGTTACCTATGAGCAACCTAAAGGGAAACCATTTGCTTTATCATCTGGAATTGACGTTGCGTGTGGTGAAATTCTTGTCTTTACAGACTGTCGGCAACGTTTTGCAAGTGATGCTATCGCACGCCTAGTGCAGAACTTCAGCGACGATGGAGTGGGGTGTGTCAGTGGAGAATTGATTTTTGAGGAAACCCCTGGCAGCGCAATACAGAGCGAAATGGGAACCTATTGGAATTTTGAGAAGTGGTTGCGTAAATTGGAAAGTAAAACAGGGTATGTACCTGGGGCAACGGGAGCAATATATGCAATTCGCAAAAAACTCTTTCAGCCCATACCGGACCAGACTCTACTTGATGATGTATTGATACCATTAAAAATCGCCATGCAAGGGTATCATGTTTTGTTTGATAGTTCGGCGGTTGCCTATGACGTGGTATCAAAAGATTTTTCTCAAGAAAAAAAAAGAAAAATAAGAACGTTGGCTGGAAACTGGCAATTGTTGGCTCTTGAACCAGCCCTGTTCAGTCCTTTTAAAAATCCTCAGTGCCTCCAATTCTTTTCCCATAAAATTTGCAGGCTGCTGGTACCCTACCTAGCTCTCATTCTTCTCTTTAGTGCATTATTTCTCCGACACGAATCGGCAATTTTTGTTTTGATTTGTTTTGGTATTTTCACTGTAATGGCGTCACTTCCCGTGGCGAAATCACCTTTGAGTGTTTTGAATCCATTTGTTCGAATCTGTAAAACTCTTCTAGTGCTGAACTATTTTGCCTTCATCGCCCCACTTAAACTGCTCCTGTCTCAAGGACGCTTATGGTAATGCTTCTGTGCATGAGCCGCCTGTGCATAGCCATAAACATCCCTATAGCGTTCGACGATATCTCCCCAACTCCGCTTGGCGACCATACTCTCCCTTGCTCGGCATCCCATTTCCCGACGAAGGTCTTCTCGGTCAATTAGATAACATATTTTATCCGCCAAGTCCTTGGCATCCTCAGGCTTAAAAAGAATACCATCGTGCCCGTCGGTGATGAGTTCGCGCAAGCCACCAACATTGCTGGCCAGCACGGTTTTACCCATGGCCATTGCCTCTAAGGGCTTGAGCGGCGTCACCAGCTCCGTAATCCGACGACTGATCCGGGGATATACCAAAATATCAACGATGCTGTAGTACGACTGAACTTTATTACTTGGTACCTTACCGGTAAAATGGACCCGTTGGGCAAGGCCAAGTTCCTTAACCATTCGGCGAATCTCATTGTCCGCCTCGCCATATCCCACGATCAGGCAAACTATATCATCCCTTTCTCGGATTTTTTCCATAGCTTCGATCAGATAGCGTAGGCCTTCAAAGTTGAAAAACGTGCCGATGTAGCCCACCACGGTTTTGCCTGCGAAACCAAGTTCAGCACACAGCGCTTCGTCTTTAGGAACGGGCGTAAAGACCTTCGTATCGACCCCGTTGGGAACCACAAAAACCTTTTCGGCCTCGACACCCCTTGCAATCAAATCGGTTCGTAAACCTTCGCAGATAACAACTACAGCGTCAGATTTTTGCACCAGTCTGGTTTCGAGAAATCGAGTGAGTCGATAACGCAGAGACCCCGCAGCCGATTTTTTTTGATCAACTGCAGCGTCCTCCCAGAAGGCACGGATTTCGTAAACAAAAGGAATTCCTAGCCGTCGAGCAGCCCGTCGGGCTGGATACCCAACCAAAATGGGCGAGTGGGCATGAATAATCACTGAGGACAGGGATTGCGCAATTCTTCTCAAGGTCGATTCAAAGGGGAGCATCTCCGAAACCTCACGGAGTATTGGAAGCCCCCAGCCACGTACAGCGCGAGCGACTTGCCAATCATCTGACCGGAAGTGTCGAATTCCGAAGTACTCCTCCTGTGGAAATGCTGGCCCTTTAGCTGTTTCTACAGCGCGAGGCTGGCGGAGAGAGGTGATCACTGCCGGATCCCAACCCGCTCTCTTTTGGTTTTCGACAATCATGCGCGCTCGAGTCGTGTATCCGGCAATCGCGGGAATCGAGATGTCGAGTGCATGCAGAACCTTTTGTTGTGAAACATTCGTCATTGTTTCATCGGTTTTTAAGTAATAAAATTTCAGGAAAAAATCAATTATGAAGAGTTGAATTCATTTATAATATAAAAATTGTCAGCACTAATTCTTTAGTTTACAGCTTTTCTGTGATTCTATCATCGATGATATCGTTGCTGTTCATTGCACAGCAAGTGACTAGTAATAAAATTATTAATTAATCAACCCTTTTTAGCTCCTGCAACTTTGATAAAAATTTTTTTTATTCGATTTTTCAATCCGAACCTTTCCAATAACAAAATAAATACGGTATTAAGGCGCCTGGACATCTCCAATATTACGAATATGGATGCCCCTTTGGTATTTTTAGGCAACAAGATCGGACTGACGCTTTGCCTTTCTCGATTAGAAAAGAGCCGTTTTAGCCCTCCATCACCTACTCCAAAATCGAGTATAATAGGTTTGTTATCTTGATACAGGCGCCTGATCAATTGAATATGGCAATTTACCCCTGGACGATACTCACTGTACGCAGGGTCATATCCGGTGCGCTCGGCTTCGTACACGCCACTTGGCGTCTGGTAGCCTTCAACAAATGCAATGGGAATATCTTCCACCCACAAAACAAAAGATCTCAGAAATCCCGCTTCAGCAGATGCTTCAAATGCCTGAGTTGCTTCAGCGCCAGAATCGATAGTTTCATTAAGAAGTCGTGCTTGATAAGTTTTTCGGTTTATAGCCTCGGCAGCTGCTAGAAAATGTTTTACATGATCTTTAGCCTTATATTCCATAAGCAGAGCTGAGGTGCCGAATTTATCCATAAATTTCTTTTCTGCTTTGATCAAATCTTTTTTACGGTTTTTTGAAAATGAAGTGATTGCTGCGTCAAAGGTGTCACCAAATTGATGAAACATATGAGTCTTGGATGTCGTATTGGCTACGAAATAGTATTGTTTGCCAACATCCTGTATACTACGCCAAAGATGACCTTCTTGATCAATTTCCAGTGCATAAATAGGGTATCCTTTTTCCATTGTTGCAAGGTAGTGAAGGAGGAAATTTAGCGAATTAATGTAAAATTCACATTCGATCACGTTTGGTAATAATATTTGAATCACATCTTGACAAGATGAGTAAATAGGTGTTGACCCAACTTTGACTGGAAAAGACTTTTTTCTTTTACGATAAGGTATAATTCCCAATATTGTATTTCCAGATTTTACGATGAATGCACCCAGTTGACCCTCTTTGCACTTGTACCTCTGGCAAAAAAAATTAAGTTCTTTATTCGATACATTACCGCTTCCACCGATTTTTTTTTCTGACAGCTGCTTCGACAGGACATTTAAAGCATCAATTCCATTTAAATCTTCAATGTTGCACACCATAAATAGTACCCCTAGCTAATTTTTCCTAAAATTCAGCTTGTGTATTAGCATAAGTGCTCGGTGGAGCCCCTGTGTGATCAATCGAAAATAAGAAAAATAAACATTAAGGTTTAACTCTGGAGGCATTATTAGTGGAACATCCTTACGATTACATTCACTAACTGTCATGACGCTAAGTTCAGATTTATTAGCGATGAATGTCAGTAATTTCTGCAATCTTCGGCAATTTTTTAGATTTTTAAATATTTTACCATTAACATTATAATAAAACTCTTGTGGATGAGTAAGGATTGTGCAACACCGATATCCAGAATTCAACATTTTAACTATAGAACTTTCCATCTCTTTATAACTAACTGCGGTCAAATTGAGATGTCTATATTTACCATCAAACGGTAAATAGCTACGCATAGTTGAAACAGGTAAATCAATAACATCACGATACATCGAAATATCGTTTACAATTGGAAATAATTGATTAATATGACTACTTATTGATGACTTAGTGTCCATGTCTCTGTTAGAGCTTATGCAAAGCCCTACATTAGCCATAGCCTTAATAGTATCAGCATTTGCCGCTAGGTCACCAGCTCTAAAGGATACGATTGAATCGACTCCACACTCATGCAGTATTCGAAGTCCGTTAATCATTAATACTTCCTGATCATTCCTGGAAAAACTATGCATATGACTCCTTGCAGGTCCGATGCCTTCTGGCACCGCCACCTCTGGATGCAGATGGAGTTGAATTTCGTGAGAACGTTGATTGATTTGAGCACAAATGTTTTGAATTCCGTGTTCCCCCCATCGAAGTGCTCCTAATGCCTCGACGAAAAAAGTTGCTCTCAAGCCATGCTCATCAAGCTGATCTAAAATAAAAGGCAATCCAGCCCCTCCTGCATTCACGTCCCCTTCATAGTCGCCTGAATAAGTTTCTACATCAATCGTCAATAAAACTTTCATGGTAACTATTTGCCCCTATACAACTCGGTTTTGGTTATTGTACCAGTCTGGAGGGAGCATCCGACAGTTGTGCGCGTCACTTGAGCTTTTTGAGAGTAACAGCGCTATGCTGCGGCTGTTTTCGGTTGACTGCCTCATGCATTTCAAAAAAATCATCGTATTTTACATTGTATTTGGCTCAGTGAAGAGAAGTGGCTGAAATAAAAATCAACGCTTGAACTTGAGTAAATAACTTTATTTTTTTTTGCTAAACAACAAAACCAATAGTTGCTGTTTAGAGTGCTTCGAAATAAGTAAATGGTAGAAGCCAAACAATAAAAATACAGCTAATACTGAGCCTGCGGCAATAAACTGCCACCAACTCGTTATTTGGACATTGTATTTTACAATAAGCCATTTCAAGGAAACAGAACAAAAAAAGAGCCAAAAAAAACCTTTAAAGAAAAGAAAATAAAATGATTTCTTGTTTATTGCCAGTAAGTTGCAGACATATACTGGCTGAATGAAAATTTTTGTTATCAGCATTGGAAGAACGGTGCCAAGAGCTACACCGAATAAACCGATATACCTAACCAACAAAAGACTTAAAACAAGGTTCGCGACACCATCAAAAATATTTAACGCAGCATAAAAGCTATGTTTATTTACAGCATATAAATATGCAATCATGGGACTTTGCACTGTTCCCAGTATAGTGATAAAAGCAAATATATATAACAATGTGCTAATTTCTGGATAGGAATGGCCAATCCACAAGGTAACAAAGCTTTCGCCAAGAAGGATAAGCCCACCACCCAAAGTAAATCCTATACACATGCTGAACTCGAGAGCTCTTTGCAAATCCCGTTTTAAAATTTCAGTGTTACCAGCAGCGTGATGTAACGTTAAAAGCGGTGTTAACATCGAAAGCAAGCTCAGCAACACCTGATTTGCCATTGTAACCAGCCGTACAGGTATGGCATAAATAGTAATAGCTGATAGCGATAAGTTTGCAGCAATCACCAGATTATCCACCGAAAAACGGAGTTGGTCAGATAGCCAAATTAAAAAACTGAAAGCGCTGTAATGAAATAACTCTTTAATCCCTTTTTTGTTTAGATAGGCCCGGCGAATGACCAATCCAGGTTGCAATGAGATTGCATAGGCAACCGTGCTCGCAACACAGATCAGATCCGCAATGCAGGTAATCAAAGCCAGGTAAATAATGTCTTCACTTTTACTTACCCAAGTGAAAATAGCCGCCGTGCGAATAATCAACGTGCTGATGGTTATTAAATTTCTGATATCCTGTCGTAAATTTGCTACAATAAGTCCAGAAAATCCATAGCTTGGAAAGGTGAGAGCAATTTTAACTCCAATCAATAAAACAATCACCTTAAGAGTCGCCAAATCCTTTACATCATCGATAAAAAATTGTGGCAGATACCAGATCAACAGTGTGAAACCTAAGGCCACCACACCAGATACGCTAAAAATTAAGGTTGCATTTGACAAAACTTGATTGATCCCCTCTAGATCGTTTTGCGCCTTGTATTTCGTGAGGTATCGCTGGGTAGCCGAAGAAAAGCCAAAATTAAGCAACTGGAAATAGCCTAATATAGTGCCAATAATCAACCACATGCCATAATAATGCTCGCCTAGCGTCCGCATCAAAAAAGGCATCATGATAAAACCTATAATAATTTCGGTGACACTTACCGCAACCTCAGTCGTGGACCCCCGGAGCAACCTGTTTCTGATAGACATATGACTATGTTACGATCTTAGGCTCTTCGTTTAATAAAAATACGAATCGGCACTTTTAAGCAATCAAGCAGTAATGCCCAACTTGCGTCTATCTTCATAGCTTTCCAGTAAAGCTTCATTGCCATGAACGGTCTACCTTCAAGGCTGCAGTTATAGGCTGCATCTCGCAAAGCCTGAAATATTTTCATTTGTAAAATTTGTACCGTTTCGCTTCGGATCGGCTGAGGTTGATTCTCTGAAATATATTTACAATAACGGTATAAATCATATTCACATTGACTACATTGCTTTGTTATACTGCCTGGAGTGTCACGATAACAGGAAAGTGGTGTGTCAATAAAAGCGCATCGCCCATTGGAAACAAGGAAACTCCATAAGGCCAAATCTTCGGCGCAGGTTAGAGTAGGAGGGAAAAGCAGTGTATCCGTTGAAAAGCGCTCCCGGCGGATACATACGGCAGAGGTATGGATAAGAGAAGATTTTTCAATAAAATATAAATAAAGATTATTGCTCCCTTGATAATATTTTCCCTTAACGGAATCGAACAAAGTTGTAAATGTTTGGTTGTCCACTATAGAATGGATGTGACTTGTTATGTAAATGTCACCGTTTGGATCAATCCGCGAATAATCGTGAAAGATAACATCAAATTCCAGATGTTCGAGGAAGAGCACCGCTACCTGTTTTAATCGATCGGGATCGTACAGGTCGTCAGCATCGAGGAAGCATAAAATATCACCTTTCGCGACTTGTATTCCGCTGTTGCGAGCAATCGACGGCCGCCCTGAATTTGCTGTCTTTATCAATGCAATCCGCTGATCTTCCTTTGCAAATTTTTCAATAATCGCAACAGAGTTATCGGTTGATCCATCGTCAACAATAATCAACTCGAAATCAGGGTAACTTTGCGCTAAAATACTTTGAATTGCTTGGCCAACAAAATTCTCGGCATTATAGCAGGGCATGATGATAGAAAACTTCATGACCTGTTTTCCCTCCTATTAAACCGTTCAAACACAGACTTCAACTCCATTTTACGCTGTTCCAGCATGTCGTTTTTGGAAAGAATAAAACGATTTTGGGTCAAAATTTTGCGAATCTCTCGGGAAAAGAGATATTCTTTCATCCCAGCCTTAATCCACCCCAAGACATCATTTTGAGCTTGTGACCAAATTATAGGAATTCGGTGTAACTCTGCATCAATATTCATCGACTCAAACCAATCCTGCCATTTAAAATGTAAGATAACGGGTGAATTGGTCACCGGATACCAAGGGACACGTAAGGCGTCGGCAAGGATTGCGCCATGCATCGCTGAACAGATCAATCGCTCGGAACGATTGACTAGTTCAACTACTTGTTGAGGCGGTTCACCCGGTGAAACATAGACAATCCCAAGTTGCTCAACGAGTGTTTTTAATCGTGGCGAATCAATGCCTATATGCGGCATGAAGGCACAGGGAATATCCTTGCATGTGTTCAAGGGTACTAATTCGTTAAACAGGATGGCGGGATCGGTGATGGCGTATTTTCTGTCAATGCCCAGGGCATCCGCCGTTAAAGGCCCGCGGACACAGTGCACTTGCCAATTGTCCCGACAACGTGGCACGAATTCTCCATAACCAGCACCTGATCCCATGATATGGACGGTAGCATAATTTTCTGGCAGTCGATTATTAAGCAGGGTGCCTATGCCAACAAAAAGTTCCCCTGAAGATTCCTGAAATGGTGAATTTATATAATGTTTCCAAAACCAAGGATTTATACTATCTCCAAAATTATGAACTTTATTGAAGTAAAAGAGTTTCATTGGTTATTTAATGGATTGCTATAAATTTCTGGTGATGCTGAAAGATAAACTTCCTTTGGGATCTGATTCCCAAAGTGCTCCCAAATGTATTTTGTCAATGTTTGCGGTGATCCATCTTTACTTGTACCGGCAGTAAATCCATAAACGCCACTCACGCCACCAACGGTTGTACTCATCAATTCCTTAATCTTTGCCTCGTTTGGGAACGGCCAAAGGTTATCATCGGTGACAGTGTCCCAGCCTGTTTCACCATACAACGTCCCAGAAACTCCAATTTTTTTCAAGATTGTAGGTCCGACCTGGCCTCCTGAAACTCCCATGGTCGTCAATGGTGAACCAGATTCAACTCGCACAGGATAAAGTAAGCCGTTGGAAAACGGATCGATATTATACATTCCTGCCTCGCCCGCCGTATTCCAATAAACTGTAGTTGAAAGGGCTGTCCCACAAGATCTACAATCTGCGACATCTCTCAAAATACAGTCAGTAGCGGTAAGGGTTCCGCCGTTTTTCCCATAAAATCCATCTTGATCCACACCCGTAGCATCGACACCTAGCACCCTCGTTGCCACAACATTCACGTTGCTTTTTAAAATAAAAGCACTGAGCGTATCTACCCCCTCTGTAGGAGACAACGCAACACTATCAGTGATCGTCGTTGTTCCAGTTCCGCCCCCGGCAAGGTAAAAGGGCATTTGTAAATCCTTGATAGAAATGCTTCCTATGATGATATTCCCATCGGTCCCATATTGATCACCGACCCAAAAGCCTGAGGCTTCAGTACTCAACACCCCGCCATTGTAATTGTCTTTCCTGTCAGTGTCGACACTTATGCAGTTTTGATAGACAGTATTGGAAACAGCATATCCTCTAAAATTAGCTATTTGCCCATCGTCCTCATTGCTATCATGACGCGCAACACATCTCCTGAAGATATTGTACTTTCCATATTTACTATAGAAAACATATCGACCACCACCCCAAGCAATACATTCCTCCATAAGATTATACTGGTTCAGCGACCGAGTTGAATCAGCACTTCCAAACCCACAGGTATGATTATTTCCTGTTATTCTTCCGACCAAGAATCCACAACGAATAAATTTTGTGTGATTCCAATCGTACACAATGTTTGGTGTGGGGGTGGTGCGGGAGTCAAAGACAAAACCGCGAATCTCCACATAACTTCTTGGTTGCCCTGTGCTACAATGATGAAGACGAACACCCCAATCTATTTCCGCTACGACTCTTGAATATGCAGCGGCTGTCCCAGAAGGTGGGATATTTTTATCGTCAATCGACATTCCAGGAAAAGAGCTCCAGTCCCCTTTTGCGACAATCACCGTATCACCTGAAATCATCGCAGCAAGAGCATTCCAAAGAGTATTATACCCTGAACTTTTTGCTATCCCATTTTGAGTTCCTGTATTAGCTGGATTGCACCATATAATCTTTGCCTCTGCTACATTGCAGAGCAATAAGATGCAGCAAATGTGTGCAACAGCTAAAATCTTAAGGAACAAGTGCCAGTTACCACTGCACCCTCCCTTGGCAACGCTCCACTTACCGAAATACCAACATCTGCTATTTGTCTTCATGAATTTATTCATTATTATCACCTTGTACCTTGTTTTTATAACAGTCACGGATAGGTAACGCTAGGTAATATCTACCTTGTTTGTAATTTTTTCATAAAGTTTTACGTACATCCCAGCTGAAATCTCCCAACTCATCGGTTGAATTGTTTTAGCCAATTTCCGTCCACAATATCTTTCTAATGCAGTTATCAACTTCAAATAAAAGTCTTCAACATTTCCGACTTCGAATAAATACCCATGTGTATCATCCGTAACTAGTTCCGGAACCCCCCCAACACGTGACGCCACTATGGGCAAACCACACGCCAGCGCTTCAAGAATAACATTAGGTCGCCCCTCTCGAATACTCGTAAGGCAAAGCACATCAGCTCCATTCATCAATAGGGCAATTTCTGGGGGCGACTTCTGCCCCATAAATGAGACATATTCCATAATGCCCAACTTGGACGCTAGTTGTTCTAGCGTCAATAGCAGATGTCCTGCACCAACAATGATTAATCGTAAATCCCATTTCAATCTTTGTTCCGCTACTCGAGCAAACCCCTCGATCAAAAGATCAACATTTTTCACCTCATCTAGGCTGCCTACATACAGTATCAATTTGCAATTTTCAGGCCAATCGAGAACCCGTCGACATTCGGCCTGATCCATCGGATGGAAAATGCCATAGTCAATCCCATTGGGAATCATAAGAACTTCCTTCCCATCCATACACAACGATTGGGTAGTTTTTCTGAGCTCCTCTCCCACTGCGACAGCGGCATTACAGTTGGATAAAGCATGCTGGATCAATGATCGACGGCCGAAGAGATTCGGATAGAGATTCACATCACAGCCCCTGGCAGTCAAAATCGTTGGAAAATTTAAAATCCTGCCAACCCATTGCGCGGCGACGCCGTCTGGGAAAATCCAATGAGCATTAATAACGTCGACCTTCTCTGCCGAGTGAATTTGCTGCACCATTCGAAGCAATGGAGGGAAAAGTAAAAAGGGGGTAAGAAAACCCATCTTGGGAATTGCAAGATGCCGGCATAAAAAAACTTTATAGCCTTCATGTTGCTCCATAACTCCTGCTTGCGTATACTTACTTTGCGGCAACTTTCGCAAAATCGTCCAGTCGGGGCAATATGGAATTGGAGAAATTACAGTCACACGCTGCGTCTTTTTAAGTTCCTCAACAAATTGGAAGATAAATGCCCCTTTATGAGGCTCTATCTGATTTGGAAATAAATTGGTAACAATAAGGACGTGCATGCGTTTACCTTGCTAAGGTATCACTTTACGAACTGACGATGCCATTCGTTTATGATCAGAAGAGAAAAAATCCGGCGACTATGGTCTTCCTTCCCTGAACCTTGCTCGTCGAGGAGTCTATGCACATAATCCTTACGAATAACCCCTTCATCGTACAACCAACTTGTCGCCAAAGCATCCCGGCATGTTGGCAGAAGCTGTCCACCGAACCAGCGCTTGGTTGGAACCGGAAATCCCATTTTTTTTCTATGGATGATCTCGTCTGGGATCATCCCTTCCATTGTCTTCTTGAGCACATACTTCCCCGTTTGGTCATGAATCTTTAGCGATGATGAAATGGTGGCTGCCAATTCTACAACTTTGTGGTCGAGGAATGGCACTCGTAACTCAACAGAAGTTGCCATCGTCATTTTGTCAGCTTTGGTCAGTAAATCATCCACAAGCCAGGTTTTCATGTCCACGTAAAGTAACTTGGACAGCGTGTCAGCACTTTTCACCTTTGCAAAATGCCCTTGGAATATCTCTGTCAGATAGTCATGTTCCTTAACAAAATGAATGAAATCATTTTGATAAAAACGGTCCTTGATGCTCGGCGTCAGGTCAGCAGAAACGCCACGATACCGCCCCTCCAAACTGGTGCCCATCCAATACAAATACTTCAATATTCGTTCACGTCGCACCCAATTTTGTGGTACTAAATTTAACAGAAACGGCAAACGGGCGTTTTCCCCAAAGCGTAACATTTTTTGGTAAATCCCATACCCTGCAAATATTTCATCGCTCCCTTCGCCGGAAAGAAGGACTGTCGCGTGAGGCTTGGCCAGTCTGGAGATATGGAAGAGGGGGATTGCCGCAGTCTCAACGACCGGCTCCTCCATCTTTGCCACCATCAAAGGGATGGTTGAGAAGAAATCCGAGTTACTTGTTACGAATTCGTGATGCTCGGTTTCAAATGCGTCTGCAATCTTACGGGCATATGGCAACTCATTTGAAGCGGCGTCATCTTCATAGCCTACGGAAAATGTGCGTATGCGGTTCGGTGAGACAACACTTGCAAGCGCAGTGATAGCGCTTGAATCCAATCCTCCGCTGAGAAATACACCAAGCGGGACCTCACTCATCAAGTGGGATGCGACAACTTTTTCAAGGAGTTGCTCAAGATTCCTGCACGCGCGCTTTATGTCGATTTCGGGAGGAGATGGAAATTTTAAATCCCAATACTCCCGTTCTGCTCCGGTACCATTTTTGTCCACGGAAATCCAGTGACCAGGCTGAAGCTTCAGGATACCTGCAAACATTGTCAATGGAGCAGGGACATAGCCTATGGAAAAGTAAGCGTCCAAAGCACGCATTTCTACTTGGGACGCTACCAGGCCGGTAGCTAGAATCGACTTTACCTCGGAAGCAAACACCAGGAAACCATCGCCACAATGGTAATAAAGCGGCTTAATTCCGAGGCGGTCTCTCGCAATAAACACGCTTCTTCGTCTTTCATCCCACAGGGCAAATCCAAACATGCCCTGCAGCTTTGCGACGCAATCAGTGCCCCACTCACGATAGGCGTGCAGGATAGCCTCTGTATCTGAATTGGTGGAAAACCGATGTCCCTTGCCTTTGAGCTCATTTGTGAGATCTCGGTAGTTATAAATCTCACCGTTGAATACAATTGTGCACCGCTCACCAGAATCGCCAACCACCATCGGCTGAGCGCCACCCGCTACGTCGATTATACTGAGGCGGCGATGTCCAAGTCCGCAGCCATGGTCGATAAAAAATCCCTCGCCGTCTGGTCCGCGGGTCGCCATCGCCGTTGTCATTGCCTCAAGCATTCGTGCGTCGACTTGACGCGCCTGATCATAAAAAAATACTCCACAGATACCGCACATATCAACTTGCCTCAGAGCAATGAGTAATCGTGTCGAGCACAGCCCCCAGAGGTTTTCCCGAAAAACTAATCTCGAACACGTTCGCCCTCCTGGTATTCATTCTTACTCAGCACTTCGTGCACCACATTTGGATCGAACATCATGCTGGTGGTCAGATTGCAGCCGTGAATACAAAAGCAATTGCGGATCATAGTACGCATGCGATCAGCCTCTGGTGAATTCCACACAGCTTGAAAATCACCGCCGTACTGACGTATGTTCCCTACCGGCTTGGTCAGTTCGCAAAGCGCGACATCCCCGTTTGCATAAAGAACTCCGTCAACTTGCCCTGCATAGCACGGTAGCTGGCGTTTTTTTTCTCGCATCATCGCAAGGGACAGTCGAATTTTCTCTTGCTGCCGGAGCGACCAAAATTTATTGATGGTGCTATTGTTTTGTTCTTGCAGGCGGTTAAAAAGCTGATCAAGCGCACTCAGATCATGTACGACGGAGTCTGTTTCCTTGGGATCAATCTCACTTGACGCCTTTGCGGGCAATCCGTATGTGCCTGAATTTTTTCCGCGAACCAATGCGAACTTCGCGGGAATTCCTAGCTGTTGCATTTCGGTAGCCAACTCCTCTGCTTCACCTAAGTTTTTTTGCTGGATAGTCATTGAGGCGGCGACACTGAAGCGTTTATCTTTGGAAGAAAGAAGGGACAAGGTCTTCAATGTTCGCATCGCATTCACATACGCCCCCTGTACTCCACGGATCAAATCATGTGTTTTCGGCAGGCCGTCCAATGATATTTGCACCGACAAGGTTTCAAGGCCGTTGATACGGAGTATCGACTCACACTGTTCCAAAATACGGTCGGACAAAAAACCATTTGAGGCGATTCCTATATTTCTGCACCCGTTTCGTCGGACAAACACTTCCGCGATTTGGGCAAGATCGTCACGAAGAAAAGGCTCACCACCAGTCAATGATAGATATACTGGACTGGAAAGGCTTGCGCTAATTTTCTCGATCTCGTCCAAAGATAAGTCCTCGGTAGGCCGATTAAGTTCGTTCCAGTAAAAGCAGTGAGCACAACGGGCATTGCACCGGGTGGTAACGAAAAAAATTAAGGTCGAAGGGGTTGTCAGTTTTGTCAACCGTCGCCGTTTGTTACTAATGTAAGCGGCGACTGCAAGCCGTTGAAGAGGTGATGGCAACCCTCGATAAGCCAGTTTGAGGAAGCCTCGAATTGAATACCTTAGCATGATAATCACCTCTAACATTTTGATATTTTATTAAAAGATATCATTTCTTCGTCTGAGATAAATTTAATTTTGTCTCTTGCACGGATTTCCCGGCTATCTGTCAGGGTCTCGACAATTGCACGGAAGATCATCCTCCCTCCCTGTCGCTGCTCCTGAGTTAGGCGGCTACTAACAATCATCTGATAAAATATTTTTAAGGGGAGCATTGCATGATGGAGAGTCCCAAGCAACAGCCAATACGCACATACCAGCCAGAACTTGAGGAGAGAACTATTTTTACAGACGAAAAGTAACCGTGTTTTTTGGTATCGATAGGTTTCGTCCACTGCCCGCCCACGGGGGCTGTGATGATGGGACACCGCACAGTCTGCGCTTATGTAATTCTCGTAACCGAGCCGTTGTATACGGTACCCGAAATCCTTATCCTCACCCCCAAATCCGAAATATGGGTCAAAGCCGCCCACTTGCATGGCAACTTGTCGCCGCACTATGCAACAGCAGGTAGCAAGGAAATCACACCGCCTATACTCCCCGGGGACATTCGGACAGCGCACTGAATTGCTGTCGCCATTGAAGCATATCGACCTTCCGTAAACAAAATTGTAGTCGGCCGCGTAGGCACGGAGTTCCCCCCCCACTGTTCCCGCTTCTGGATGGCTGTCGAAAAAGGAAACCGCCTGTGCAAGCAGGGATTCTAGTTGGAGACAGGTGTCGCTGTCCAAGAAGAAAACGAAAGTGCCCCGCGCCGCACGGATAGCAACATTGCGGGCATACCCGGGACCGCGGTTACCTTCTTCCCGGATAAATCGCACTTCCGGAAAGCTGGCCTCAACCATTTCCTTTGTACCATCGGTACTCCCGTCATCCACGACGATGATTTCATGGGTGCAACCCTGTTGGCGGCGAAGACTGTCAAGGCAACGCGCAAGATCATCTCGCCGATTGAACGTCGGTATAGCAACAGAAACCATTACATTAGGCATGCATCGACTCGCGCGACTCAATGGAATTAGCTTTTTTGCAGGAAATATTGTATCTATTCAATACGTTCCGAAGACTCACCGTTTCTCGTTCCCATGTGCCACATGGGAACGCGGGGGTGGGCGTTGGTGCATCAGTTGCAAGTATTGCCATTGCCTGCGTCGCAGGCCAGGAGGGTTCCCATGCAACGCATGGGAACCAGGAGCATAGGTGGTTGCTGAATAGTTACGAAATATTTTTAATTAACTTGGCTGGGTTTCCGGCGACAACGGTAAATGGTGCCACATCCCCTGTGACGACACTCTTGGCGCCAACCACGGCCCCATTACCAATATTAACCCCTTTCAAGATTACAGCTCCCTCACCAATCCACACGTCATCTCCGAGTTGGACCGGGAGAAAACTTTCCTTGGGGAGAGGGCGATGCATTGCACGCTCTTTCGGGTCAAGGGGATGGCCATCATTGTCTGAGATATTCACGTTGGAAGCAATCAGGCAACGCGCCCCGATCATAATTTTTAGCCCAACACCTATTGAAAAGCCTGGCCCCAGGTAGGTGTTATCCCCGACAATTAGTTGAGGTTCATCATAGACGCTGGCTGCGGAGAAGGACGAGCGGCTATGAACCGTGATATTTTTCCCAAGTATGATACGGATATTCCCTGCAATATAAGGAAGACCTTGCTGCAGCTTGACATATCGGAGTCCCTCGCCCACGGAGGTGCAACGTGACATAAAAAGGGGTTTGTACCAGAAAGTCACCCCTGACCAGCGCAAAAATGAACCTAACCCCCGGAAGAACGTATCAATGATTGTATACGCAGGCAGCACCCAGCAAGGGAGTGTTAGGCTTCTACCTTTAGAGGCTAATATGTAAACGAAGGAAAAAAAACAACCCTCTCTGCGTTTTACCCGGGTGATAAAGCGAGAAATAAAATTTGTGTTTGAATTAGTCACGCAATTTTGTTTTTTCAACCTCCTGTCACTTTAGGGGGAAGATATACATAGCGAGGAATTTCATAATCCCGGAAGGCCGTTGGGTTGCCTGATTGTTCATCTTCAGCGGCTCTGATGATGTTGTACATTTCCCTTGCAGACACATAGTGGAGCATGTAGTTGACCCCATCATTGTAACGCTCTTCCAGATAGCCGAACATTTCGTCACAGGCGCGCCCCAACAATACGTCCCAGTCTACCTCCCGTGCCCCATGGGTGTGGATCTTGATGAACACCCACTCTGGTCTGCCGAAGACATGAATTCCCTTGTTCACCCAATAGTCAATCCTGCAGGGAAATGGGGCGTCCATCTTGTCGATATTTGACTGTTCGATACTCGGTTTGAAGTGATGGGTGCGCGCCTGCCAGCGAAGTCCGATAGGGCCTTGCACGAAAAGTATGCCGGGCCTATTCTTGTTCCCTGCCACCACCTCTTGATACAATCGGTTATACCCCTTTGGATACTCCGGAGTGCTCGCCCCATAAAAGAAACGATTACACAGTCGGGGCTGCGATTCGTTGGAAATTGGAAACGTGAAATCTGAGAAGCACCCCGCGTCCCGAAGAATTGAAATTTCATCGTTTACCCCACAGTGTGCGCCCCCATGCCGCGAGTTTGCCAGTGCCCAATCCCCGTGGATGAAGGCAAATTTTTTGGTGCCGTCTGGCAGGCTGAATGCGCCATGACGAGAAAAGTCATTTACGCAGGCCATGATTTTTTGTCGCAAGGACGATTCGTCATCCGGCCATGGCCCATGCCGGTCGTGATGGAGATGCATTTCAACTTCCCCGAAACCCTGGCCGCACAGTTGGACAATCCTCGCAAGGTGGTCATCTGTGTCATAGTGGGGAGGGAAGAAGAAAGTGTGTGATGGATGACGCCCGTCGGAATCTTGGTGTCTACGGGCTAGGAGCGGATACTCCTCCGCCCACTTCGTCACCCTCGCTTTTTGCCGTGCGAGAGCTACTCCGCCATTGCCTGGTTCGAAATGATCCACGAAGGCAAAGATTACGTGCGTGGGAGAGTTCTGGTTTTTTCTACCAGACCGCAACTGGAGCTCTCTTAAAAAGTCATAAGGCAACCAATATTGAAGACCTTTGGTTCTCAATCCCAAGAAATCGCAAGCTCCATATGAGGAAAAGAAACTGGACATAATTGTCTTTAAATACTCAGGAAAAGATCCTTGTAAGCCGAAACCATCTTGTCTAGAGAAAACTCACGAGCGATTTTTTTGCGTGCCCCCCCCCCTAATGTCGTTCGTAAAGCTGGATCTTCCGCCAAACCACTCACGAGACGAACAAAAGTCTCCATTTCGTTGGGCTCAAACAGAAACCCTTCATGAGTGTCTTTAATCAACTCCGGGCAACCGCCAACCCGGGTAACGACCACCGGTAATTCACAGGCCATGGCCTGCATGACGGCATTGGGAAGGCCCTCCGAAAGGGAACAAAGACAGAACACATCCATTGTATTGAGATAGGGTAGGGTATCATTAACATAACCTGTAAAAATGACTTTATCCAGCAGCCCGGCCTGGGCCGCAATTGTTCGACACTCGTCAATGTCTGGGCCGCCACCGACGCACAACAATCGCGCAACCGGCACTTCTTCTAATATTTGAGCAAAAGCCGCTATGAGGAAAGGGTAGTTTTTCTGGTGACGGAAGTTAGCAACTGTTCCAATGGTAAAACTTTCCGCAGGAATATCGTATTGTAATCGCACCGCATCGCCAAGTATTCGTTGTTTTGAGAACTTGGTAGTGTCGACACCATTATGTATTACCCTAATGAGTCTCTTTGATACACCATTAGCCTCAGCCTGATTGGCAGAAAAAAAAGAGTTACATATGACCGCATCGCATTTATTAATCATCCCAACAATAGTTCTTCCCTTGAATCCTTCATTTGATATTTCACTTACACAATGATATACGACCTTTGGAAATTGTTTGTTACGACAAACACCTATCATAGGGAAATATGTAGCAATAAGTCCTTTTAAATCAAAAACGTTAATTGCTTCAATTAAATTTATTTGGGCATAATCTCTTATATCTTTTACTGTTGACCATTCCAGCCAAGGTTTACGGAGCGTCTTTATTGTAACATGCGCACCATGTCTGGCAACGTCATCTAGCAATGCCACTTTATTGCTCATTGAACAAATGTGAATACCAATTTTTTCTTCCAGTTCGCGTGCCAAGTCAACGATCCGGAGTTCCGGACCACCTCTTTCCAGATCATAGATCAAAAACAAAATTTGTCTCATTTGGCTCCAGATCTTTTGGAAATAATCATTACAGTGTTAGTCGACCGGATAGACATTTTATTAAATGCATCATAACTTTTCGGATCATGCGTAGTGCATGGACCAACGAATCAGGAAGGAACGTTAGGATTCTGTACGCTAAGAGACTGGAACTTCTAACTTTCAATCCAACGAGTTTACTGAAAATTTCGCGAACTTTTCTATATTCACCCTTATGGAAACAGTCCTTAATCAACGCTTCTCCCCGAATCTTGTAGGCATTAAGCATAGGCGGATACCGCGCCGGGTGAACTTCCGGGTATCTTTCTGCTATGCGGTCCAGGTTATCAAGCGTCCCGAAAGGAATATCCGCCCTAAAGGAAAGATTCGATGCATGTAACCTGCGCAGCAAGAGGACTTCGGGGACAACCCCTATATGATGAGCATAAGCCACCTTCAAATAGAAGTTGGTATCTTCAGCAGTCAGCAACGACCCGTCAAAGCCATCGACCTGCCTTGCGATCTCAGTTCTCACAACGACTGAAGACAGTTGTATGATCGTGTCACTTAGAAGTTCATCAAAAATCAGCCCGGAGATGGGTCTTTGAGGAAAGACTTCATCTCCAATCGTTTGGCCGTCAACAAAATTTGTTATTTGGGAATAAACGAATCCCACCTCAGGGTGAGTTACTAGGTAGTCGATTTGTTTTTTCAGTTTGCTGGGCAGCCATACATCGTCTGCATCCAGAAAGGCGGTAAATTCTCCTGTCGCTGCGTCGATACCCTTATTCCTGGCCTTGGCTGGGCCGCCGTTGGGTTGCCGAATAGATATAATGTCGTCACCAAGGGTTTTGATTACCTCCGGTGTGCTATCCGTTGACCCATCGTCTACAATAATGATCTCCAAAGAACGATACGTTTGGTTTCGGATGCTCTCTACAGCCTGATAAAGGTATTGTGCACAGTTGTATGCCGGAATGATCACAGAGACTAACCCCGCCACGCCGGCGCCACCATGGGACACCTCGTCAATTTCATCTATTGCCTGAGCTGTCGTTTGTCCAAAGGGCACATTTTCTCGACTTGTCACTTTCCGTTCATCCTTGTTTACCAAGTTTGGATTAGAAAAATTTTCCAGATCACCAGCACGCTAATCGTAGCAATGAGTACGTCTCTGTTCCAGAGCTTGCCCCGGCTCAATTCAGATCCAGGGAATTCCAGCCGAATCGATGCCCCCAACATTGCCGCCATGACCAAAAATACGATATCATACGTTCTTGTCGAAAATATGGACCCTACCGCATATGATGAAAAAAAACCGACAAAGCCAGAATGATAGATTCTCATCTCACCTGTAGAAGAGGTGTATTCAGGTCGTTTCAGAAAGTGAAAGAAGGTAAAGAGTATTCCTACAAATGCATAGAGGCCAACAATCCCGGTCTCGGCGCCGGCCCGCACATAAGAATTGTGAGAATCCCGTTTATGGTATTCTCTGAACTGACCTTTCCCCACCCCGAGGAGCGGATGAGACTGTATCATCTCCATGCCGGCAACCCATGCTTCCACTCTGCCCATGGAAGATTTATTATCACGGTAACCACCGGTCTGTAGAATAAAGGCTGCGATAACTCCGAGTAAACTAACGGCCAAAGCGACTCGTTTCCATGTTGGGCTTTTCACCCAACTCAAAAACCAAAAAGCTAAACAGACTATAAGTGCAAGAAGGCCCCCTCGGGATTTCGTCAAATAGATGCAATACAAAGCCGTCACGAGAGCACCGGAGCAGAAAAATCTGGCAGCTAGCCCGGGGCCCTCAAGCAACCTTCCAAGAGCGAAAGGCACAATCAATACTACCGAATAGGCCAGGTCGTTTGGATTGTCGAAGTTTCCTGCCCCGCGGATTTGCCAGACCTCCTTGTCAGCCGCCCACGTTCTCCCTGCACCAGTCAAGTCGATACCGTGTGCCTGAAGTATTCCCATAGCAGCTACCAATAACATGAATCCGACGAGGCACCAGAGTGCAATGTTGAATCGTGATTTTGTATTGATAACAGTAATAACAAAAAAATAAACTAACAATAGCTTCAATTGCTCAATTGATGTCGTAACAACATAAGACATCCAATGGGTGTTGATAGTTGAGACCGAACACCATAGCAGAAAAAAAATAACAAACTTGTCGAGTTGAGTTCGGATCAGTTCTTTCTTGATGTCGGATAGCAGCCAGAGGATAGACATACCCCCCATGGTGTAGAATACAATTCTCGTTCCAATAAAACCCTGAACAAAGTCCTGCGGCCGGATAATAATCAAAAATATGAAAAACAGGACCCCGAGAAAAAGCACCATTACACCTCTTCTGCACGTAGCGATGCAGCTGTCTTTTTTTTCCAAAATTTGTACTTCTGGAGATAGGCCTCGCTATGCTGACCTGCTTCTATAGGCAAAACCTCTATTCCTGCAACTTGACCCACACCAAGATACTCCCAACCGAGAATTGCGGCGCCCCTCAGGGTGGCGTCCATCCCATCAGAAAGGTGCCCCGCCCCAGGAATAATGGCTGACAGGATGCGCTGTGCAGTCTTCAACCTTGCGACACTGCCGGAGGTTACAACCGAATTTATCAGACTATTATCCCCAATACGCCCCATCATTTCGATCGCATTAAACAAAACACCTTCCAACACCGCCTGAAAAAGATCAAAATGATCATGCTTCGGTCGCAACCCTATTAACCCTGCTGCGGGCCGCTGGACCACGAGACAGTCTCTCTCGGTATGGAGGAAGGGGAGAAAGAAGAGTTCAGGTGCCGGCCTGCGAGCACACAGCGCCTCATCAAGGTCGGCCAGCAGTGTACCTGCAGGAAAAAGGGTTCGTATGTACCAGTCGATTACAGCCCCTCCGTTGTTGCTAGCCTGGCCAACAACATATCGTTGGCTGTCGAGAGGATAGCACCATACGGAATTATCTCTTTTTGCTGTCGAATCTAAGGATGTGCGTCGGGCTGCAGCGCTCGTCCCTATTGTTAAGCTCCCTGCGTTTAGAGATTTCCCCGCGGAGGCCATGTGTGCCATAGGGCCGTCCGCGCCACCGGCAATCCACACGGTATCTGGGTCGACCCCATCTATCTCCAATCCTGCTGGCTTTCCACGGCATACAACATCCTGGTTGCCAGCGAGTTCAGGCAGGCTAAGAGGATCAATGCCAATATAGTCGAGAACCTCTGGCGCCCACTCCCGCACCTGGACATTGAGGAGTCCAGATCCTGCGGCTACTGAGTGATCTTCGACGCAGACACCTAATAGCCGCATAAGTACATACGATTTGATCGAAATTGCTTTAGAAAATCTCCTGAAAAGTCCAGGTGCCTTATCCCGATACCACAAGAGCCTTGCGAGTGGGACCGAGGGAGAGAGAATGCACCCCGTCTTTTGGTGCCAGTGACTACGTTCATATATCCCCCGATACTGCTCGCACTGGGGCTTTGCCCTTGTGTCCATCCAGATGGAGAGTGGTGTAAGCGGCTGACCTCTTTTGTCGAGGAGCACAAGGCTGTGCATGGCTGAGGCCACTGAAACACAGCGCACGAATGTATGCTGGCTGGTGGTGCAACGATTGATTACATCACGAACCCCATTAAACACAAGTTCAGCTTCCATTTCGGCGAATCCGGTCCGATCGTCACAATGAAAACCGTACAGTGCCTGGGCGCTACTGATTGCTAATCCGTTCCTCGTAATCAAGGCAGCCCTGACGCCACTTGTACCTATGTCGATGGCCAGAACCGTTTCGGAATGGGAATTCATGAACGAGAGATTTTTTCAGCCGGATGTTCACCGAAGACGTTGCGGATGGCGCCAACCATCTGACCCGCGAAGTTTATTTCGTGAATTGAAGCCGTTCGCGCTGTAAGTGCTGCGTCCAGAGCTGGAACCGGCACGCCCATATCCCTGGCGAGATTAGCAGCCCAACGACCCGTCTCACCTCCTCCAACCACGGTGGAAGTCCATTCGCCTTGCGAAATTAGTTTGACAGCTTCGACAGCGTCTTCAAGTAGTCGCGAAGAGATGATGCTCCCGTTGGTCCATACTGCGCAGAGGCCTGCAAGATCAACCGAAACCTCCTGTTTTTGGGCCATCGCGTGAATCAGATGCAGTCCTTCGCCAATAGCCTGAAGAAAAGCATACTCAATGCCATTGTGAACCATCTTGACGAGGTGTCCCCATCCAGGAGGACCTACATAAAAGCAACCTTTCGGGGATGCAAGGTTGCTAAGGAGCGGCTCAAGCGCGTCGAAATCCGCCTTATCGCCTCCTACTGTGAGACATGGACCATCTCTTGCGCCTTTCACGCCACCACTTGTTCCAACATCAAGGAAACGAACACCTTTCTCTCGGCACTCGGCCCATCGACGGAGCGAGTCGGTTGGATGGGAGTTCCCCATGTCCACAAAAAAATCAGCGGGTGAAAGATAAGCAAGCGCATCATGAAGGACGCCGTCAACAGCAGGGCCAGCAGGAACAAGGACAAGAATTGTGCGTGGCGGAATGAGGAGTCGGCCCAGTTCCTCACGAGAATCTGCTGTTTCAGCACCAATCTGCCTGCAAAGTCCTCTTTGTTCAGAATCGTTGTCGAAACCAACAACCCGGCAGCCTATATCAAGCAGTCGTGCCGCCAAGCGAAGCCCGATACGCCCAAGACCTATCAGGCCAACTTCTCTATGTCCAATAGAATCTATATCCACGAGGCCTCCCACCAGCCAATCACTTGATCAAAACCGCCCTCACTGGAGATCCATCGGCGCCAGGTATGCAGAGAGGAAGAGCGGCCAGTGTGTACCAACCCTCATCAACTGAGGACAAATTTAAGCCCTCAAGGATTGTTACCCCCCCTTTAAGGAGTGCCTTATGCACGGGGTTCCCTTTGCTATTAAAGGCCTCAATCGATAAATAGTCAATCCCTACAAGCTTGACCCCCAAATCAACAAGGTGCGCGGCGGCACTTAGGGACAGCGATGTGTATTGAGAGATAAATGCACTATGTTGCCACAACTCAGAGTTATCTGTTCGAAAAAGAATCCTTTCGATTCCAGTCAAGTCACGATTCTGGAGATCCCCAAGATCGATGATTTCCTTTCCCGTAAAATGACAAACCAGCACCTTCCCAACAAAGACATCCAAAGAGATCTTTTCAATCGTCACCTCTCCTGGCAAGAGATGGCACGGCGCATCAATATGGGTTCCTGTGTGGGACCCAAAAGAAAAAATAGACACCATCGCATCCCCTTTCTGTTGAGGAATTGCAGTGAAGGGCGCCTCGTTCGGCCAAACCGGTGTACCTTCAATCAATGGTACGGAAATATCGATGATAGTCATTTTACTCCTCGGCTTTTGCTGTTCTGAATAGTGCCCATCGCTGTCGGGCTGATGTCGCGCACGCGAACGACGCAGTGTTGGCATTGTTGAACCCTTGCAACCTGCGTGCGCGACTGGATTGGTGAATGTCAAGGGCGATGGCCAACAGCGTTCGTCACGCGGTCAGCCGGGAGGTAAATGTGCCTGCGGTGACATAGGTATGAGCAGCAGTCGCGCCCATGGCGGTGGCGCCGTCGCCGAAATCCCATTGATAGGAAGCGATATCGCCGGTTGAAGACGCGGCGTTGAAGCTGGCCGGGAGCGGCGTTGTGCCACTGGTTGTCTCGGCCGTGATGGCGGCTTTAAGTTCGATGGCGGGATTCGGAATAGTGAATGCAAAAGGGGATGAGTGCGGGCTTTCCGTGCCGTCGCTGAAGGTTGCGGTCAGATGGGGCACCCGGCAATCCATGGCGGTGGCGTCAGGATCCTGAGGCTGGCAGGCAACACGCCTTCCTGGTAGAGCTTGAAGCCGGTTACAGCCGGGGCGCTTGGCGTTATATGGTTCATTTGTTCACCAGGAACATGAATCATTCCATTTTTTACGGGCATTGTTTGGGTATCTGTAAGGCATCGCAATCCAGTTGTTTTTATTCCTCGACCTTGTCGAAGGTAATATAACCGATGGTTTCAGCAGGATGAGTTACTTCGCTGTCCTTGGACTGTTCCTCCTCCACTTTCACCTGGAACCCGGTTGCAGCCGGTTGTTGTACGCGCAGGGCCGAGGTATCGGTGTTGGCGGTGGTTTGCATGTCGGCCAGCAGCATGGGGGCCTGGCTGAACGAGGTCTGGTATGTGGCATTGTACCAGGCGTTGGTCACAGCATTGGCTGTTCTGCCGACTTCGTACTGCATTGAGCCGATGGTGCCCTTTCCGGGTTCCCAGGCGATGAAGTTGACGCTTTCCTTGACATGGACATTTTTGTTGTTTTCCTGCTCCCGGAAGTAATAGGCAAAGCTTGAGGTGGTGATTTTCGAGAGCCGGCCGCTGATGGTGTCGGTTTCGTTGTTAGAGGCAACAGTGGTCATGATGACCGGTATTTTGCTGAATGCCTTGCTGAACTTTACGGTTTGATTGGTGGTGGCGCCGGTAAAGGTGCCGGCTTCGACGATGGCGCCGTTGGGCAGGATCGTGCGCCCTTTTTCCATGACCAGATAGGAAACGGTTTCCGCCGGATGTGTGCCATCCTGGTAGTTCCATTCTGCCAGCTTGATCTCAAAACCTGTCGGGGTGACGTTGCGCAGGCGAATAACGCAGGGCTCGGCATTGTTGAAGCCTGGAGGGCCGGCGATCACGATGGGACTGGTGAAGGTTGAGGTGAGGGGAACCCGCACCCAGGTGCTGCTGACGGTGATTTCTCCTGTTTCTATGTTCAGGTCGGCGGTAGAAGTTTCAGCCTGTGCCGTAATGGTTGTGCTCGTCGAGGCGGTGGCCCCCTGATTGTCCGTCACTTTGAGAGTTGCCGAATAGGAGGCAGCAGTGTTGTAGGTATGGGTAACTGTTTTGCCGGTCGCCGTGCTGCCATCGCCAAAATTCCAGACATAGGTGGCGATTGAGCCGTCAGTGTCGGCGGAACCGGAGGCGTCGAAGCTGACAACCAGAGGTGCGGCGCCGCTGGCGGGGGTGGCGGTTATGACCGCTGTTGGGGTTTTGTTGGTTGTTGCTTCGAGAGCTGTTGTGACAACGATGGGCGTGCTGGCGGAGTTGGTCAGCCCCTTACTGTCGGTCACGGTGAGGGTGGTGGTATAGGTGCCGGCCGAGGTGAAGCTGTGCGAGGCGCTCGCACCGGTTGCGGAGGAACCGTCGCCGAAACTCCAGGCGTATGAGGCAATGGTAGCCGGGGCTGCCGCTGTCGAGCCGGTACCGTTGAAGGAAACCGATAGTGGGGCAGCACCCGCAGCGGCGGACGAGGAGACCACCGCTGTGGGCGGGGTGGCGGCAACGGTTGCCGCAGAGACGTTTACAGTGGCGGATGCGGTGCTGGTGAGCCCGGCGGCATCGGTAATAGTAAGTTGAGCGGTATAGATGCCGGCAGCGCTATAGGAGTGAGTCGCTGTGGCTCCGGTGGCAGTGGAGCCGTCACCGAAATCCCATTTATACGAGGCGATGGAGCCAGTGGAAGAAGCGGCGTTAAATGCGACCGCAAGCGGAGCCGGGCCGGAAAGGGTGTCCGTGGCGATAATAGCTGATAATGGAGCGCTCGATGAGAGCGTGAAAGCAAAAGGCGCTGAATGCGGACTTTCCGTGCCGTCGCTGAAGGTTGCGGTCAGGGTGAAATTGGTGGTGGCGGCAGCCAAGGTCACCTGACAATCCATGGTGGTGGCGGCAGGATCCTGGGCCTGGCAGGCAAACACGCCTTCCTGGTAGAGTTTGAAACCGGTTACAGCCGGGGTGCTTGGCGGCGTGTACCCCCATTCGACATGAATGGATTGGCTGGTTGCCGCCGAGGCAAACCCTGGCAGGCAGCAAATGAGGGCAAGGAGTACATGGAGTATCAAGGTGTGCATCGTCTTCACCGCATTAAGAGTGGTATAGGCTGAGTTGTCGAGCGTGGAGAAGCATAATGCGTGCCAAGACCTTTGTTTGTTTATTTGAAGTAATTTCAATATCTTGTTCTTGTGGCAAGGTGCGGCAATGCTTTTGGGTTACCACTTGGTAATAATGCCGGCAAGACATGACAAGTAATCTGCCGGTATAATCAACGGACTTTCGAAACAGCCCATTGGGCCCACTCATACTGATCCGTTGAAAGGTCGTTCTTTTTGTTTTCCAGGAATTTCGCCAATGCGGCGGGAGAATCAAAGGCAATGGAGTAATAGCCGTCGGCGTGGGCACCCCGGCCAAGCAGGGTGGCTTTGCCTGTCTGATCGAATCCGACCATGAGGTCATGATTTTTGTAGATAATGGTGTCGCCGGTTCGGGTGACGGTCCCGTATTTGGCCTGGATATAAAACTGATAGGTGAATCCGGCGACAACGAGGATGAGCACCAAGGCAAGGGCAGAAGCTACCTTCGCATACCGGGTATAACTCTGCGGGTTGAAGATATCGCTGATTGAAAAGTGCACGTGGCGCTTGATGGCCTGATGGATATCGGCCTGCCGTGCTAGGCACGGCTGCACGGCTTTGCCGGTGAAATTTTCGACGTCGGTTATCGCCTCGCTGTCCGACGGGTCGGCCATGGCCACCTTGAGAATGGATGTGCCGTCAAGTCCCAGGGGGAAAACTTCGTATTTGGCGCAGAGATAGCGAGGCAGCAGGCCTTTTGCCGCCGGGTTGTACTCCCGCTCGATATCGACGATCGGCAGTTCAAACTGGGAAGACAGCGTTTCCAGGAGCTGATCGCTGGTGATGACCCCCATTTTGACCAGAATTCTTCCCAGCCTGCGGTTGCCGCCCACCTGCATTTTCAGCGCCCGGTTGCAGTCGTCCACGGTAATCAGGCCGGCATCGATCAGGAGTTCGCCTAAACGTTTTTTCTCGGACATGGTGATTCTCCTAGGAAAACAGGGGGATGGGTATTGTTGTTGCTAACTTGCCAAGAAGCCATATTTTTATGATCAATTCTTATTATGCTGTAATTGGGAAAAAGATCAAGAGCGAACAATGCAAAGCGAACGGATGAAGGGGGGGCGATTTGGGTTTTCGGGTTTTCAGGCCTCGGCCAAAATGTCAGTACAATGTTAGGAGGAGCAGGGCCTGAAGAGGGAGTGATTTTTCGCGTGTGTTTACGTTATTGCAGTCTCCTTGAGACTTTTGCAAAAAGCCTGTTTTGTCATTCCCGAGGTAGTTATCGGTAATCCAGTCCTTGGAAAATCAAAGAGTTCTGGATTCCCGCCTTCGCGGGAATGACGACAAAACTCGCCAATAGTTCATTTTGCAAGAGGCCCACTATATAATGATTACCGCTTACTCTTCGTCACCCCGGCGCAGGCCGGGGGCCAGGATTCTTCGTAAGCCCCGGAGTATTTTTCTGGATTCCGGCCTTCGCCGGAATGACGGTTACAATAGGTCTTCGTACAAATCTCTCCATTTCGGATTAGCAGTCTCGATCAGCTTCAGCTTCCATTGTCGTTTCCATTCCTTGATCGCTTTTTCCCGGGTAAGTGCAGACGCCATGTTTTCATGCACTTCAAACCAGACCAGAAGATGTACGCCATACCGTTTGGTGAATCCTTCCACCGCATTGTTTTTGTGCTGCCACACCCGCTTGATTAGGTCTGAGGTCACGCCAATATACAAGGTGCCGTTTCTTTTACTGGCAAGGAGATACACACACGGTTCCTTCAATTCAGTCCTTTTCCTCGAATTTTAATATGAATATCGCCACCAGCCTTTCTTCTCCCTCGGGCCTGGCATTTTTTTGTCACCCCGGCGCAGGCCGGGGTCCAGGGTTCTTCGTAAGCCCCGGAGTATTTTTCTGGATTCCGGCCTGCGCCGGAATGACGGTTACAATAGGTCTTCGTACAAATCTCTCCATTCCGGATGAGTCGAGATGCCCGCTGGCTGATCCTTGGATACAACCGGCGGGCAAGCGGGGTATTACTCGCCGACCGTGGCTTCGGGCTTGATTTTTTCGATGATTTTGCCGCCGATCCCCTTTACCTTACTGAGATCATCAACGGTTTTGAAGTTGCCGTTGGCGGTGCGATAGGTGACGATGGCTTCAGCCTTGGCCTTGCCGATGCCGTTGAGGGTCGCCAACTCTTCCGCGTTAGCCGTGTTGATGTTCACCTTGGCAAATGCGGCTGTCGCAAAAAAGAGAACGAGGAGCAGGGTCAGGTACAGCTTTTTCATTGGGCCTCCTTTGATAGGGGTGAATGGATTCCGGCAACAACCCGGCATGATTGCATGGTAGGGAACGACTGTCGGCGATGTCAAACGGAAAAATGACGCAACTTTTCGATGTATCGTGGTAATTCATTCAAAATCATTGCGGCGCAACGATTTTGGCGCAATCGGTCTTGAACGGATTTTTTTGTTCGGGATAGCGTTGAGCCTTTTGTACAATGACAGAACCAATCCCCGCTTCCCGCGCGCACCTCGCGAGACAGAGGCACTGTACCGTTCATTTTGCAATCTGATTACCACTCAAATTCAGCCGATTTTTTTTTGAAGTCCAATGCATTAACCTAGAAACGGCGGTTGAGGAGACCTGCATTTGTGCCATTTCCTTTGAGATCGATAGAACGGCACTTTTTTGTTTGTCGAGGCCCTCACCCAATGGGTGGGCAATGATGACCGTCATTCTCTTCGGGTAGAGTTCTTTTTATCACCTGCAGGGGGGCTCCTGCGGCCTTTTGATGTACCCTCGGAGGAGCCCGGCCCTCTGGGTTAAATAATAAATGACACTGAAATAAGGACATGGTGAATGGTGGTTCGGGAACGGATGCAATCGAGGAAGAGAGACTGGTGGACTCGAATCGGTTGGATTTTTTGTACCGGTCTTTTTTAGGCGCGATTCTGCTGGCCGGGTCACCGCTCTTCTTTTGGGGCGGGCCGGGGTATTATGCGCCGCGGTCCTTTCACGCCGCCTGGGATCTTGGGCATATCCTTTTCTTTCTGTTGTTTTCGCTCTGGCTGCACGATCGTTTACGAGAGAAGAAAAGAACCGGTTCCCCTTTTTCATCCTTCCTCTTCATTTTTCTTCTCGTCTTTTTCGTTGGTTCCGGGGTTGAATTGCTGCAGATGCTCGGTACCAGCCGATCGCCCGACATTGAGGATGTGCTCCGGAATCAACTGGGTTGCTTGATGGCGTTCGCCTTTTGCATCCGGCCGCCGTTCGTTGGTAGGCCGTGGCTGTTGCGCTTGCTGCGGGGAGGGGTGTTGGCATTGCTGGTGGTGGCCGCCTGGCCATTGTCCCGATCGTTGATCGATGAATACCTGGCTGCCCGGCAGTTCCCGGTGCTGGCGGATTTCGAGACACCCTTTGAACCGTACCGGTGGAACAATGTCCGCCAGTTGCAAGCAGAAACAGCAATCGTGCGGCACGGTCGGAAGGCGGTGCGGGTGCAGTTATCGACGAACAAATTTTCCGGAGTGGCCCTGTTTCATTTTCCCCGCGACTGGCGAGGCTATCAGACGCTGCGCTGGAGTGTCTATAATCCCCAGGCAGCCCCGTTGATCCTCAGCTGCCGCATCCATGACGTGCAGCATAAAAAGCATAATCTGGAATTCCACGACCGGTTCAATCAGCAGTTCACGCTTGAGCCGGGATGGAACGATCTTGCTGTTTCCCTGGAAAAAGTGAAGGCAGCGCCCAGGGGGCGAGCGATGGTTATGGAACAGATCGAGGGATTCGGTCTGTTCGTGACCGGGCAGTCCCAGCCCCGGGTGGTCTATCTTGATTACGTGTATCTCGACAAGTGAGGTGTTGTGAACCGGCTCTATCATCCACGATCTTTTATTTCCCTGTTACTGACCGGCTTTATCTTCGTCGCCCTGCCGCTGATCGTGGCCCTGGTCAGTTCCATTCAGATTCTCGACGGTCTGGTGCAGCAGAGCGCGGTGGCCGTCTTCCGCTCGGCGGGGAGAATCGACAGCAGCAGGAAGGTGGCTGACCTGCTGCATAGCCAGGAACGGTCGGCCCGGCTCTTCGCCGTCCTGGGCGAGACCGCTCACCTGGAGGCTGTCGAGGCCAAGCATCGCGAAGTGGAGGACCAGCTCCGTCAATTGACCGGGATGGACCCGAAAGGGGAACTGCTGCCGATGATCGAGCAACTACAGATCAAGGAGCGCCATCTGGTTGCGGTCTTGACGAGCGGGACCGGAGATCCTGCCCAGACCAAAAGCGCGCAGGAGGCGGCGCTCGCCGGCTACAGTGCCATTGGCGCGCTGGTTGCGCAGCTGGAAAGCCTGAGCAATAGGCTTATGACCCAAGAGGTCGATATTATTAAACAACGGGTGCAAAGTAATAAAAACACCCTCGTCTGGCAGGTTTCCGGCTTGATCGGCTTCAGCGTGCTGCTGGTGGCGCTGTTTATTTCGTTGATCAATAGACCGGTCAGCCAGTTGGACCGGGGAATTGAACGGCTGGGCGAAGGCGATTTCGCCACCCCGATCGTTGTTTCCGGTCCGCGCGATTTGGAGGCGATAGGGGAGAAACTCGATTGGCTGCGCAAACGGCTCAACACCCTGGACCGGGAAAAGGTGCGGATGCTGGCCCATATTTCCCATGAATTGAAGACGCCGCTCTCCTCCATCAAGGAAGGGGCCGGCTTGCTCAAGGATGGTCTGGTGGGTCCGTTGAACGACAGCCAGGCCGAGGTGGTGGGTATCCTGGACAATAATTGCAGTAAATTGCAGAAGGTTATTCAGAATATTTTGGATTTCAACATGGCGCAGGCCAGGGAGATGCCGCATGATGTGGAGAAGATCCGCATGGATGGCCTGGTGGCGGATGTGGTCGAAGACCATCGCAACGCCATGCTGGCCCGAAACATTCATTTCACGGCCGAGCTTCAGCCGGTCTCTGTGAGCGCTAACCGGAAACAGTTGAAAACGGTGGTCGACAATTTGCTGGCCAATGCGGTCAAATTTACGCCGGACGGCGGCGAAATCGGTATTATTATGACGAAGAGAGCGAATACCATGTATCTCGTGGTCGAGGATACGGGGCCGGGAATCAGCAAGGAAGACCGGTCGCAGATTTTTCTTCCCTTCTTTCAGGGAAGGCAGGAGAATCGCTCTGTTGTCAAGGGTTCTGGTCTGGGACTTGCTATAAGCAAGGAATATATGCAAAATTGCGGTGGTACCCTCCGATTGCTGCCCAGCGACCGGGGCGCGCATTTTGAGGTGACCATGCCGTGTGTGCGGGAAGAAACAGAATGAACAAAATCTATTTAATGATTGCATTGTTGCCGGTGGTGCTGCTGAGCGGCTGTGCCGGCATTTTCGGGGAAAAGGAAGCCGATCATCCCAAGGAAACCGTCGTGGAGCGGGCCACGGATGCCGACGCGGTGCTGTCCTGCCTCGCTGGTAATGAGAAAATGTCCCGCAAGGAGTTCAACCGCGCCTATAAGACGGCCCTGGCCAATGCGAGTCGTGCCGGGAACGCGGATATGCCACCTCTGGTCTGTTTGAGCCTGCATCAGCGGGCCTCGTACAAACAATTCAAGGAAGGTCTGGAGGTGCTTTCGCGGCATATCAAGGCACATCCGGACAGTGTTCCGAGCCTGCATGGTCTTGTGCTGCTGATGCAGCGGATTGACCGGGAGAGGATCGGCAAATGGGTGCAGAGCACGAAAAGCATGGATGAAAAGGAGGGGCTGGAAGGGGAAAACAGAGAATTGCTGGAGCGCAACGAGACCCTGGAGAAAAACGCCAGCCAGGATCAGGCGCGGATCAAGGAATTGCAGCAGCAGATAGAACAGTTGAAAAACATTGAAAATATTATCCAGAACAGGGAGCGGTGACATGGGACGGCAATATAAGATCCTGCTGGTTGACGATGAAGCCGATCTGCTTCGCCTGTGGAAATTGCGCCTGGCCAGTAAAAATTACAACGTCGCGGTAGCCGCCAGCGGTGAGGAGGCCCTGGCCACCTTTTCCATCTTCAAGCCCGATGTCGTGCTCACCGATCTGCGGATGCCGGGCATCGACGGCATGGCCCTGTTCGAGGCGATCCGCACCCTGAATAAATCGGTGCCCGTCATCATCATCACCGCCCACGGCTCCATTCCCGAGGCGGTGGAGGCCACCAGGCAGGGCGTCTTCTCGTTTCTGACCAAGCCGATCGAGGGGGCAACCCTGCTGCAGGAAGTCGCCAAGGCCATCGAGATGACCGGCGGCGGCAGGGCCGAGGTGGCGGAAGACCGGGAAGAGTGGAGGCGAGACATCATTAGTCAGAGCGCGATCATGGAGGAGCTGCTCTCCCGCGCCAAGCTGGTCGCCGAAACCGATTCCACGGTGCTCATCCGGGGCGAGAGCGGCACGGGCAAGGAACTGCTGGCCATCGCCATCCATAAGGCCAGCCAGTACGGCAAGGGACCCTTCATTCCGGTCAACTGCACGGCCATTCCCGAATCCCTGCTTGAATCCGAGCTGTTCGGCCATGTCAAGGGGTCGTTCACCGGCGCCGTCAAGAGCTATGCCGGTCTGTTCCAGTCCGCGGACAACGGCACCCTGTTTCTCGATGAAATCGGCGACATGCCGCTCAACATCCAGGTGAAGCTTTTGCGGGTGCTGCAGGACCGGCAGATCCGGCCGGTGGGCAGTTCCCGGCCGATGCCGGTGAATGTGCGCATCATTTCGGCCACCCACAAGAACCTGGATGAGGCCATCCACGACGGCACCTTCCGGGAGGACCTGTTTTACCGGCTGAACGTGGTCAGCCTGGAGCTGCCGCCCCTGCACAAGCGCAAGGAGGATATTCCCTTGCTGGCCGAGCACTTTGTGACCATCCTCACCGAGAAGAAGGACGGCCAGGAGAAGCGGTTCACGCCGGAGGCCATGAAGATCCTCGTTGAAGCGCAGTGGCCGGGCAATATCAGACAACTGTACAATGTGGTCGAAAATGCGGTGGCCCTGGCGACCTCGTCGCTGATCACCGAGGATTTGTTGTACGACGCCATCAAGCAGCACCAGAAGAAGATATTGCCCTTGTCCGAGGCGAGGCGGCAGTTTGAGCAGCAATACCTCATCCAGCTGCTGCAAACCACCCAGGGCAATGTGTCACAAGCCGCCCGCCTGGCCCAGCGCAACCGGACCGACTTCTACAAACTGCTCAACCGGCATCACATCGTTCCTTCGTTGTACAAGGATTGATGGCCACAAGGAGAGATTTCTCGCCGCATTCCCCTCGTTCCCATGCGGCGCATGGGAACCAGCAGCAACCGATACCATCAATAGATGGGCACGGTCTCAATGCCGATCACGTACGCTTTTTCTTCACGATACAATAGCCTGTATGGAACGTCATTCCGGCGTAGGCCGGAATCCAGTCTTGGCAAACAATACTGGCCCCCGGCCTGCGCCGGGGTGACGGAACTGCCGGTTTTAGGATGAACGAAAAAACAGCAAGCTGTGGGATGCCTGGAATCCGAACCGCGCGTTCATTGAGGTTGTCGCGATAAGGAAACAGTAGCAAGAGGTCTGTGAAAAAAAACGATGCAATATCAGTCAATGAGTGCGTCGCTTAAAGACGACATCAAATAGGCGATGGCTGGCAGGCGGGGCAAAAATAGGTGGCTCTTCCTGCCAGCGTTGTTTTGACAATCGCGTGCGCGCAGTGAAGGCACGGACAATCCCTGCGGCCGTAGACCTGAAAATGCAGTTGAAAATAACCGGGGTGGCCGCTGGCACTGAGGAAATCGGCAATGGTGGAGCCGCCAGCATCGATGGCCTGCTGCAGGATCCGCCTGGATTCGGTGACGATTCGTTGCCAGTCGCCGATCCCCAGCCGGTTGACCGGCGTCAGGGGGTGGACGCGGGCGGCGAACAGGATCTCGTTGGCGTAGATGTTGCCGATCCCGGCCACCAGCCGCCCGTTCATGAGGAAGGACTTGACCGGCGTCTTTCGGGTGCCGGCCAGACGGAGCAGGTGCTCGGCATTGAAGGCGGGGCTGAAGGGCTCGATGCCCTCCGCGGCCGAAAACGCGCGTTCAGCCGCCTCGGCCTCGGCGGCCGGCCAGACGGCTACGGCGCCGAACCGGCGGCTGTCGTTGAAGCGCAGTTCTTTGGCGTTATCCAGTGACAGCACGAGATGATCGTGGCGATGGCGCGCGGTTTCCCCCTCGATCAACCCGAGCTTGCCGGTCATGCCCAGGTGGATGACCAGCACAACCCCGTCGGTCATCCGCAGGAGCAGATACTTGGCCCGGCGGTCAACAGTGCGGATGGTGCGGCCGAGAATATGCGCCTGGAGCCGCCGGCGCGGCATCGCGGTTCGCAAGCGGTGGCCGCTCCAGGAGATGTCAACCACGGTCCGGCCGGGCAACTGGGCACGCAAGCCTCGGCGGGTCACCTCCACCTCCGGCAGCTCAGGCATCGGCGTCTCCCGTGGCGCAGGCCAGCAGGTACCCGTCCCGTTCCGCGATCCGCACCGTGGCCGACAGAGTCGGGCCTTGGGTCAGCCCGCAGCGCGCTATCCAGAGGGGGGCATCGGAGGCGCGGCGCACCTCCGTCAGCCTGATTGATCCGAAAAAAGAGGGGTGATCGGCCAGCAGACATTTCTTGACCGCCTCCTTGGCGCTCCAGAGCAGCCCCAGGCGGGTCACGGGCGCGGTGAGGGGATCGATCAGATCCAGTTCCTCCTCGCTGGCAAACCGTTCCCGCACCGAAACGAGCGTCCGGGTCGCCTGCTGGATGTCGATGCCGCAGGGGCCTTTCCGGCAGGCCAGGGCGGCGGCGTATCCCCGGCTATGGGAGATGGAGACGGCAAGCGCCGGGCAGCGTGCCTGCGGGAGTTCCAGCCGGGGGCGGCCATGGGCGTCGGGCAGGAGCGGATAGTCGCTGTACGAGGGCGGCTCCAAGGCGTGCCCGCGCAAGAGCTGGTGCAGGCAGTGCTTGGCGGCCAGGCGTCCGCCCAGCCATTCCAGTCGCCGCTTAGGGTACTTGAATTGCAGGAAAAGGGCGCGTTCGGCGGGCGAGAGCAGGGGGGCGAGCAACTTGCAGGAATCGGCCTGCTCGATCAGGGGACGCAGCACGTCAAGATCCAAGACCCCCCGGACGCCTTCTTGCCCTGCCCCCCCCCCCCCCCC